>ERZ1370068.2393-contig-1546_pt1 | contig 92673 bp, 112 predicted proteins | sample MGYA00561227_ERZ1370068 | MGnify/ENA primary metagenome ERZ1370068 (study PRJEB38410, sample SAMEA6850437) | metagenome | study: Metagenomic assessment of the ecological functions of the soil: analysis of the soil microbiota associated with the... | reverse complement strand
CAGTTACGTATTGCTGTTCCCCTACGCCGGCCGGAGGACGCTGCTGTCGACGATGTGCACGTTGGTCTGGTAAGGCGCTTCGTTGATGCGCGCCACCGGGTAGTCGTTGAAATTGGACTGCTGGATGACCCCGTTCTTGGCGGTGATCTCCCGCTACGGACGATGCTGGTCCCGAAGACCGCCGCGCCTCGAACTGGGCGCGGGTGGCCTCCGGGTTCACGATCAGTCCTGCGTCGAGGACGGTGTCCACCCGCGGAATTCGAATCTCGCCCTGGTCGTTCACCTCGACTTCCACCACCGTGGCCACATAGGTCAAGAAGCTTCGGTGGGCCGCGATGCCCAGCCCGAGCCCTTGCCCAGCTTGCGCTTCCCCCACTCGGCCTTGTCCGCGACCATCTCGGTGACCCGGCGGAGACGGCCCGTCTCCCAGGGGTAGGTTTCGATGGAAGCTCCGTAGTTCGGGTAGGCCGTGTGCGTCAGGTCCAGCGTGCGCGCTGGTCCGATCAGGTCGAGCAGATAGTCAACCGGATCGCGACCCGCGCGGTGGGCGAAGCTCATCCGTGAAGCTCTGGACGGCGAAGCCGTGATAGATGTTCGCTACCGAGCGCAGCCAGCCGATGCGGACGTGCGCCTTGGCCGGTCCGTTTTCCACGCGCAGGTTCGGGATCGCATAGGGCACGTCGGTCCAGCCCTGTTGGAGGTGGCCGGGATCACCGTAGACGGCGTTCACGTCAAAGATGGACGTGATGGGCGGAAAGACTGACCGCTGCAGCCATGCCGTCGGCCTTCCCTTGGGATCGAGGCTCGCCTTCATATACATGGCGGCGACCGTATTGTAGTAGTCGAACTTGATGTCGTCCTCGCGGGTCCAGACCACCTTGACGGGACGGCCCACCTTCTTCGAGAGCACGGCAGCCTCGGCGACATGGTCAGGCTTGGACTTTCTTCCGAACGCGCCGCCGAGCAAGGTCACGTGACAGATCACGTGGTCCTTTGGGATGCCCAGCTCGCTTGGAGACGATGTCCTGCACCGCCTGCGGGTTCTGCGTCGGGCCCAGGCCGTGACCTTGCCATCCTTGCAATTCTGCGAGCGCGACCAGGGGCTCCATGGGGGCGTGAGCCAGCAGCGGAACGTAGTAGTCGGCCTCGAATGTCTTGCCACCCTTGGCAAACGTGGAGTCGACGTCGCCTTCCGTTCCGCACCAGCTTCCCGGTGTGCGAGCAGTTTCTTGCAGCTCTCGCTTGTACTGGTCGGAGTCGTAGCTCTCGTTCGGCCCGTTGTCCCAGACGACATTGAGACTCTTGCGTCCCTGAAAGGCGGCCCAGGTGTTGTCGGCGATCACGGCCACTCCACCGAGGGCTGAAAGGCGGCGGGCGGCTTGAAAGGATCGATGGGGACGATTTGGCGCACGCCGGCGACCTTCAGCGGCGCCTTGTCATCGTAGGATTTCACCGTTCCGCCGAACACCGGAGGATGCTCGATCGAGGCATAGACCATGCCGTCCACGCGGGCATCCATTCCATAGAGAGCTTTCCCGGCGACGATGTCCGTGAGGTCGTAAGCTCGCCATGCCCTTGCCGATGTATCGCCAGGAGCCGGGAGGCTTGAGCGACAAGTCCTCTCTTCTTGGGACGGGCAGCTTGGAGGCGGCCGAGGCCAGCTCCCCATAGCCGAGGCGCCGGCCCGTCGGCGTGTGGACAACCGTGTGGAGATCGGTTCGGCACTCCGACTCCGGAGATCTCCCACTGCTGGGCGGCAGCTCGAATCGAGCATGAGGCGCGCGGCGGCGCCTGCCTCGCGCATCACTTCGAGGAAGCTCCGGACCGAGTGCGATCCGTCCGTGTTCTGGTCACCGTATCGCTCGTCGCCAATGGCCTGCTCGATCTTCACGCGCTTCCAGTCGGCGTCGAGCTCGTCCGCCGCCACGAGGGGCAGGGGAGGTACGAATGACCGTCCCCATCTCGGAGCGATGCGCGACGATGTAGACCGTGCCGTCGGTATCGATGCCGACGAAGACATTCGGATGCAGGGTCGCCTCGTCGGCGTGAGTGCTCCCGTTGCTGGATTTCTTCGCCCATAGCAGCTTGGGCACGGTCTGCGCGCCGGTATGAGGGCGCCCGGCTCCGGCCAACCCTACGAGGAAGCCGCGGCGGCTGACGTTGATGACCTGGCTCATGCGCTCCCCTTCGCGGCCGCCTTGATGGCCGCCCGATCCGCTGGTAGGTGCCGCAGCGGCAGATGTTCCCGGCCATGGAGGTGTCGATGTCCTTGTCCGTGGGCTTCGGGTTGGTCGCGAGCAGACCGGCCGCGCTGCATGATCTGCCCGCTCTGGCAGTAGCCGCACTGGGGCACGTTCAGCGCGCGCCACGCCTCCTGGACTCTCTGCCCGACGGGCGTCGCGCCGATGCCCTCGATGGTCGTGATCTTCTTGCCCGGCGACGGACGATACCGGTGTCACGCACGAGCGGATGGGCGTGCCGTCCACCTGACGGTGCAGGCGCCGCAGAGCGCCATGCCGCAGCCGAACTTTGGTGCCGGTCAGGCCGACCACGTCGCGCAATGCCCACAGGGAGCGGCATGTCGGCGGGCACGTCCACGTTTTCCACCTTGCCGTTGATGTTCAGTGTCACCATGTGTTGCTCTCCGCTGAGGGGAGGTCCTCGATGGCTCTCGGTGTCCGCGTCCGATCTTGCTGTTGGGACGCCGGCATGGCCGCTGGGGCTCGCGTCGATTGAGGATTCAGCGCAAGAATCCGCCAGCCCGCTAGGGGTGTGCCGGACCTCCGGATTCTGCGAGGAGGAACCGTTCTACCAAAGTAGGGTCGTGGCCGATCCCGACCAAGGTCGGGTAGACACTTTCCACCCTGCGAAATTAGTCTAGCTGCAGATCAAGTCCGACCATCAACTGAGGTCTTGAGACGGAGGGAAAAGGCCATGACGACGACACAGACCACGAGCGCAGGCTCCGCCGGGCTCATGTGGGCGGCGACGATCGAGGCGCCCAGCTCAGGATGGGCCGTAACGCGAAAGGCCATCGATCCGGACGCAGCCCTCGTGGAGCGGCTGCGCCGAGAGGACGCGGGGGCGGTGGAGGCCCTCGTGCGCGCCTACGGGGATCGCGTCTACCGCCTGGCCATGCGCATCACGGGCAACGCGTCGGACGCAGAGGAGGTTGTGCAGGACGCGTTGTGGACGGCGAGCCGCAAGATCGACACCTTCCGGGGGCGGCCGCCTTCGGCTCCTGGCTGTACCGGATCACCGCCAACACCGCCTACCAGAAGCTGCGGGGAGGCGGAGCAAGCGGAGCGAAGTGTCGTGGGAAGACCTCGCCCCGTCATTCGATGAGCCAGGGCCAGCATGTGGAGGTGGCGGTCGACTGGTCGGGGAGACTGACGGACCCAGCGATCGAAGGTGAGCTGAAGTCGGTGCTCTGTGGCGCCATTGACGAGCTGCCGGCGGACTACCGCACGACCTTTCTCTTGCACGATGTCGAAGGGCTCTCGAGCCCCGAGATCGCCGAGACGCTGCAGATCAAGCTGGGCACGGTCAAGTCGCGCGTGCAGCGGGCGCGGCTCTTCCTGCGGAGGCACTTGGCCGACTACATGGTGATGGAAGCCGGGATCGGTCAGCGCACTCCCGGCAGCGCGATGTGAAAGGTCGCGCCGTGCTTGGGGTTGGTCGTCGCCCAGAGACGGCCCCCATGCCCCTCGATGAGGGACCGGCTGATCGACAGTCCCATCCCGAGGCCGTGCGGCTTCGTCGTGAAGAAGGGGTCGAACAGGTGGAGCGCTTCGGGCTCGCGGAAGCCGACGCCGGCGTCCTCGACGGTGACGACCGCGCAGGGGCCATCCTCGATGGTCTCGAGGGCCGCACGGACGACGAGCCGGCGCTCGCTCGGGCGGGACGTCGCGCATGGCCTCGGCCGCGTTGACGAGCAGGTTGAGGAGGACCTGCTGGAGCTGGATCCGATCGCCGAGGACCGGCGGCAGGTCCGTGGCCAGCGACGTCTGCAAGGCGATGCCGTGACGGTCGAGCTCGGGACGGACGAGGGGCAGCACGTCGCCGATGACCGCGGCGAGCTCGCAGGGCTGCCGGGGCGATCGCCGAGCGCGCCAACATGGCGCGAATCCGACGAGCACCTCCGCCGCGCGGTTGCCGTCGTTCACGACTGCGGCGAGGGCCTCGCGCACCTGGTCGAGGGGCGGGGGTCGGCGTCCAGCCAGTGGAGGCAGGCGTTGGCATCGGCGACGATGGCGGCCAGGGGCTGGTTGATCTCGTGCGCGATTGAGGCGGCGAGCTCCGCCGAGGGTCGTCACGCGCGTGACGTGGGCGAGCTCGGTGCGGGCCTGGTCCAGGGCCGCCTCGGCCCGCTTGCGCTCGGTGATGTCGTTGTTCGTCTCGAGAATCGCCAGGACCCGCCCGTGGGTGCTGCGCCGCAAGGACCAGCGGCTGGCCACCACGACCGTCGTCCCATCGCGCCGCGTGTGGACGAGCTCACCCTCCCAGCGCCCCGTGCGAGTCAGCTCGGCCATGATCTCGTCGAGCGGGGCGGGGAAGACCGTCCGCGTGCGGGCGTGCGACACGGTGCCGACGGCCTCCGCCTTCGTCCACCCGTAGAGCTCTTCCGCACCGCGGTTCCAGTAGGTGATGACGTCGTGCTCGTCGCGAACGAAGACGGTGTCGTGCGTCAGATCGAGGAGCGCCGCCTGCTCACGGAGCGTTTCTTCCGCTCGTGTTCGCGCGGCGATCTCCGCGCGAAGCTGCGCGTTGCTGCGCGTGAGGTCCGCCGTTCTCGCCTCGACCCTGACCTCCAGCTCATCGCGCGACAGCCGGAGCGCATCCTCCATGCGGCGGCGCCGGACGCTCAACCAGCCGACGAGGAGTGCCGACAGCGCGAAGATGGCGATGCGCAGGAGCGAAGTCGAAGTCCAGGGTGATCGAGTACAGCGGAGGCGTGATGAAATAGTCCACGACGACCGCGGCGAGGAGGGCGGCGAGCAATCCGGCAGCCTCGTCCTCCGAGCCAGGCACGTGAGCACCGCGGCCGCATAGAGCAAGGTGACGCCGTGGACGAAGCGCTCCGGCGGCTCGGGAAAGAGCAGGTGCCCGAGCGGGCCGGTGGTGAGCGCGGCGGCGACGGTGACGCTGACCACCGCCAGACCGTAGTGGACAGCGACCGGCAGGCGTCGAGGTCCCTCCGGGACGGGGGCTCAGCCATGCAGCGCCCTGTCGGTGCCGGGTGGCGCAATCCCGAGTCGCGCCGCCATCCGGACCAGCTCGGCCAGCGACCCGGCCTGCATCTTCAGCATCACCTGTCCGCGCTGCTCCTTGACGGTGGCTTCGCTCGTCCCGAAGTCGGCGGCGATCTGCTTGTTGAGCAAGCCGGTGACAACCCTGGCCATCACGTCCCGCTCGCGCGGGGTCAGGGAGGTCGTAGCGTTCGCGGAGCGCCGCCAGCCCTTGCCGCTTCCTGACGGGTGACGCGATCGCGCTCGATGGCCTGGCGGATCGCGTCGAGCAGATCCTGCTGCGCGAAACGGCTTCGTGAGGAACTCGACCGCGCCGGCCTTCATGGCCCGGACCGACATCGGGGATGTCGCCGTGGCCGGTGAGGAAGACGATCGGCAGGGCCGTGTCGGTGCCGGCGAGCTCTCGCTGAAGGTCGAGGCCGCTCAGCCCCGGGAGGCGCACGTCGAGGACAAGGCATCCCGGCGAATCGACTCGGGGTCTCTGCAGGAACGCCTGGGCGCTCGGGAAGACCTCGACCGCAAGGCCCACGGAGGTGAGGAGCCTCCGGAGAGAGTCGCGGACGGATGGGTCGTCGTCGACCGACGAAGACCACGCGATCCCGTCGAGCTCATGCCACCCCGGCAGCGCTACGCGGAAGGTGGCGTCGTAGCCGCGCTCCCGGTTGTCGCAGAGTCGGTCCCCCCTGCGCCTCGATGATCGGCACGGCGCTCGCCAGGGACATGTACGACGATACCATGCCGCCCCGGCTCGCCCGGCCCGCGACGACCAGTCATCTCGCGGGCTGTCTCGTTCTTGCGGAAAGCCGGCGCAGGGGCTCCCAACCGGCCGGGAGCACCGTCTTAGGGGAGAGGACGGGGGCGAGCGACGCGGGTGTTGCGGGAGCGATCCTGGCGCAGCGGTGAAGAGCACGCGAACGACATGCACGACCTGCTGGTGACCCACGAGTGCCGGCCGATACTCGAGAAGTAGCGAGAACGGAGCATGCCACGAAGATTCGACATGTCGCTAGTCGGTGTTGTCGCCGCGGTCCTGATGACCGGGTCGGCCTCGCGTTCGCGGAGGCGAGCTCGCCGAGGAAGCCGCTCCGAACGATGACCTGCTACGACTTTCTCCTCACCGAGGACGCCGCGAAGCCGGAGATCGTGTACTGGGCGGCGACGAAGAGCAAGCCTGAGACCGCCGTCGTCGACGTCGACGACACCGACAAGATCGTTCCGGTGCTCGTCGAAGCGTGCAAGCAGGCGCCGAACGAGTCGTTCTGGCAGAAGGTGCGAGCGGAAGCCAGGAAGCTCTAGGGGCCGGCGCGCATCGGGCAGTGCTACGGCTTCGGCAGATCCCGCCACATTCCCAGCCGCCTCAGTTGAGCCTCAGGTCTCGCTCATGTATTCCTCAGGGACGCCACCCGCCTTGATCGAGAGCGCCCCGCACTGCGTCGAGCAGGGCATCGGCGCGGAAAGGCTTTCCGAGGAACGCGATGGCACTGGCGCTCGAGGGTGCGCCGGCGCACCTCATTGTCCCCGTGCGCGGTCAAGATGATCGCGGGAGTACGGAGCCCGCGGCGGCCAGATGCGTGAGGAGGTCGAGGCCGCTCATTCTCTGGCATCCGCAGATCGACGACCAGGCAGCCGGTGTTCGGCCGATGCACGGACTCGAGGAAGGCCTCCGCGGAGACGAAGGTCTCGACCCGAAAGCCGACCGACGTCAGCAGGTTCCTGACCGATCGGCGGAGTGATTCGTCGTCGTCCACGATGGAGACCAGCCTCATAACCTCAAGGCTAGTGCGCGGGGCGGAACGCGTCTACCCGACCTTGGTCGGGTCGGCTACTGCTTCGGCAGATCCGCCACCTCCCAGCCGCCTCCGAGCGCCTTGACCAGCAGCACGCTCGCGTTCATGCGCCGCCGCAGGATGTCGATGTCGTTGCGCTGGTTCGTGAGGACGATGGTCTGGGCCGTGGTGACCTGGAGGTAGCTGTCGGCCCCGCCCTTGTAGCGATTCGTGAAGAGCTCGAGCGAGAGCTGCGCCGAGTCCACCGCGCGCCGTTGCTGGACGGCCTCCTGTTCGAGCACGCGCAGCGCCGCCAGGTTGTCCTCGACCTGCTGAAAGGCGGTCAATGTCGTCTGGCGGTAGCCGGCGACCGTCGCATCGTAAAGGGCGATCGTCGCGTCCGATGTCGCGCGCCGCCGCCCGGCGTCGAAGATCGTCTGCGTGATCGACGCGCCCACCGCCCACAGGAGGCTCGAGGCGTTGAGAAAGTTGCTGAACGTCGAGCCCTCGAATCCGACCGACGCGTTCAGCATCACGGTCGGATAGAACGCGGCGCGCGCGATGCCGATCTGCTCGTTGGCTTCCGCCACCCGGCGCTCGGCGGCCGCGATGTCCGGGCGCCGCTCGAGAAGCTGTGAGGGTAGACCGACGGGAATGTCGGGCGGCCGGAGGTCCAGAGGCCGGCGCGGCAGGCTGAACGCCGCCGGCGGCTTGCCGATCAGGGTCGCGATCGCGTGCTCGAATTGCGCCCGCTGCACGGCGATGTCGGTCAACTGCACCTGGGTGGTATCGAGCTGTGTCTGGGCCTGGGCGACGTCGGACCTCGGGGCGGCCCCGCCTCGGGAAGCGGTCTGTCGTCAGGCGCAGGAACACGGTGAAGGCCTTCACCGTCTCCTCCAGGAGCTGCTGCTGCGCATCGGCGGCTCTCAGCTCGATATAGTCGACCACGAGCTCCGCCTGCAGACTGAGCCGGGCGGTCTCCAGATCGGCGGCGGTCGCCTGGGCCTCCTGGCGCGCCGCCGCCACGGTCCGCCGGACACGGCCCCACAGGTCGACCTCGTACGAGAGGTCGAGCGACAGAGAGGAAATCGCCGCTGTTGCCCAGGGGACGCATTCGGCGTCAGGAAGGGCCGGTTGCTGGACTCGCGGATGGAGCTGGCGCCGAGGCCGGCCGAGATCGTCGGGAACAGCGCGGCCCGGTTGAAGCGGACCATCGCCCGGGCCTCGCGCAGCCTGGCCTCCGCGATCTTGAGATTTTGGTTGGCCGCGCTCACCTCCTCCACCAGCGCGTGGAGCTCGGGATCATCGAAGATCTCCCACCATCGGCCCTTCGGCAGGTGATCGCTCGGCTGGGCGACCTTCCACCCATCCGTCTCCTTGAAGGCGGCCGTCATCGGCACCGACGGCTTCTTGTAGTCGGGACCGACCATGCAGCCGCCGAGCAGGAGGACGGCGAGTCGAGGCTGACCGCGCGCGTGCTCATTTTCCCGACCCGGTCGGCGCGCCGGCAATCCGAACGCGCGTCCCGCTGGTGAGGGAGTCCGACGGGGCGACGATGATCTGGTCCCCGGCTTGATGCCGGTCATGATCTCGACGGTGGTCCCATAGTCACGCCCGATCGTCACGGGAACGAGCTGCGCCTGGCCGTCGCGCACCACCGCGACCTGGAGCCCCTGGGCCCGGAAGAGCAGCGTATTGGCTGGCACCACGACGGACGGGACCTGCTTGTCCAGCTTGAAATGGACGAACGCGTAGGCGCCGGGCAAGAGCTCGCCGCTCGGATTGTCGACGTCCACCTCGACGAGCAGGGTGCGGGAGGCGAGGTCGATCGCGTTGGCGTTCCGCACGAGCGTGCCGTGGAACACCCGCCCCGGAAACTCGTCGAGCGTGAGCGTGGTGGAGGCGCCGGTGCGGGCGGCCCGCGAGTAGATCTCCGGGATCGCCACGAAGACTCGGAGCGTGTGGATGGCCACCATGTGGAAGAGCTCCCGGCCGGTGGTATTCGCCCCCGCGTCGATCAGGGCCCCGATGTCGGTGTTGCGCGCGGTGATGACTCCGTCGAAGGGCGCATAGATCTTCTGGAATCCCTGGAGCTGCTCGAGGCGGCGGACATTCGCCGCATTGGAGTCCACGGTGGCCTTCGTGGCGGAGAGCGTGCTCACCGCCTGATCCGTCTCCCTGCTTCGAGACCGAGTCGGTCTCGAGCAGGGCCCGCCACCGGTCCGCGGTGATCTGGGCCTGCCGTAGGTTGGCCCGGGCCGTCTCGAGATCGGCTCGGGTCTGCTCGAGCTGCTGGTCGACTTCGGGCGTCTCGATCTCCGCGAGGAGCTGCCCCTGCTTCACGTGTGCGCCGATGTCGAAGTACCACCGCTTCAAGTAGCCGCTCGTGCGGGCGAAGATGGGGGCATCCGTGAAGGCCTGGGTCGTGCCCGGGAGCTGGATCTCCAGCGCCGGCGCACCCGGCGTCGGCGACACGACGTTCACGACCTGGATGGCCGCTTCGACCGTGGCCTGCTTCAGGGTGGCGTCGGCCCTGGCCCGCGCCCGGATACCCGAGTAGATGCCGAGGCCGAGGACACCCGCCACCAGTGCGAGCACGAGGAGGAGAACGACGCGGCGCCGCGGTCGCGGGTGCTCACTAACTTCGGCCGCTGGGGACACGGTCCCGGGTTCGCTCGGGGATCGCTGGTCATCATGAAGCTCCGGACGAGCGCCGCCCGTGCAGCAGCGCGAACACCGTGGGCACGAAGATGAGGGTGGCGACGGTGGCGCACAGGAGACCGCCGATGACGGCCCGCCCGAGCGGCGCATTCTGCTCGCCGCCCTCCCCGAGCCCCAGGGCCATCGGCACCATGCCGATGATCATGGCCAGCGCGGTCATCAAGACCGGGCGGAAGCGGGTGAAGCCGGCCTCGACGGCGGCCGTCGCCGCGTCCGCATGCTCGCCGAGGCGTTCCTTGGCGAAGGCCACGACGAGGATGCTGTTGGCGGTCGCGACCCCGATCGACATGATGGCACCCATCAGCGCGGGGACGCTCAGCGTGGTCCCGGTCAGGAACAGGAAGACCACGATGCCGGCGAGCGCGGCCGGCAGCGCGGTGATGATGATGAAGGGATCGAGCCAGGACTGGAAGTTCACGACGATCAGCAGGTAGACGAGGACGATGGCGAAGGCCAGCCCGGTGAGCAGGCCGACGTACGACGTCCGCATGGTCTCGAGCTGGCCGCGCACGCTGAGGGAAGCTGCCGCGGGGCAGGTGCGCTCGGTGCGCGTCGACGATCCGCGTGATGTCGCGGCCCACCGCGCCGAGGTCCTTGTCCTGCACGGCGCCGTAGATGTCCACGACCCGGCGGATGTCGTAGTGCGAGAGCACGGCCATCTCGTTGGAGCGCGTGATGGACGCGACGTTGGCCAGAATGCCGGGTCGAGGCACGGCGGGCGAGCTGATCGGAATGTTCTCCAGGTCATGCAGGGACTGAATCCGGTATTGGGGAGTCTGGGTCGCGAGGTTGTAGCTGACGCCGTTCTGCCAGTTCAGGAAGAAGGTCGGCGTGGTTTGAAAGCTGCCGCTCAGCGAGATCAGAAGGCTGTTGGCGAGATCCCGCGTGGTGAAACCCGCCTGCCCCGCCTTGGTGCGGTCGATGGCGACGTCGAACTTCGGGTAGTCGAAGCGCTGCTGGATCCGGAGGTCCACGAGGCCCGGCACCTGGCGGAGCTCGTTCAGCATCTCGTCGGCGACGCGCCGATTGCCTTCGATGTCCGCGCCGGCGATCTGAATGTCGATCGGCGCCGGCAGACCGAAGTTGAGGATCTGGGTGACGATGTCGGCGGGCAAGAAGTAGAAGGTCATCCCGGGAAACTCGGCAGGCAGCTTCTGCCGAAGGGTCCGGACGTAGTCGGCGGTGGGCCGATGGTCCGCCTTCAGCGACACGAGGATGTCCGCATCGGCGGCCCCGATGACGCCGGACGAGCTGTGCATCCAGTTGATGCTGCTGTAAGGGCAGCCCGATATTGTCGAGGATCGCGTCCACCTCGGCGGCCGGGATCTCGCGCCGGATCACCTCTTCCACGAGATCGGCCAGCCGCGCGGTCTCCTCGATACGGGTTCCCGTCTGCGCCCGCACGTGCAGGGTGAACTGCCCGCTGTCCGTGTCCGGGAAGAAGTTCTCGCCGAGTCGCGGAACGAGCAGGAAGGCGCAGAGGCAGATAGCCAGGAACACGGGGATGAAAACGAGGCGCCGGTCGACCAACCTCGTGAGCAGCCCCCGGTAGCCGAGCCGTACTCGCTCGAACCCGCGGTTGAACGCCTGTTGCCCGCGGACCAGCAGATTTCGCGACGGCGCAGCGCCCTCGACCGCGGGCTTCAGGAGATACATCGCGAGCGTGGGCACCAGCGTCCGCGACAGGACGTACGACGCGATCATGGCGAAGATCACCGCCTCGGCCAGTGGGACGAAGAGGTAACGGGCGACCCCGCCCAGGAGGAACATCGGCAGGAACACGATGCAGATGCACAGCGTGGAGACGAGCGCCGGCACCGCGATCTGGGCCGCGCCCTCCAGGATGGCCTCGTGGTCGCCCTGGCCCCCCTCCCGATAGCGCTCGATGTTCTCGATGGTGACGGTGGCGTCGTCGACCAGAATGCCGACCGCGAGCGCGAGTCCGCCGAGCGTCATGATGTTGATGGTCTCGCCGAGCAGACTGAGGGCGATGACCGAGGACAGGATCGAGAGCGGGATCGAGACGGCGATGATGACCGTGCTCCGCCAGCTCCCGAGGAAGATGAGGATCATCAGCGCGGTGAGGCAGGCGGCGATGACCGCCTCGCGGATCACCCGCTCACGGCCGCCCGCACGAAGATGGACTGGTCGGCCACCGGCTGGATCTTGAGCTGCGGCGGGAGTGTCGGGATCACGCGGGGCAGGAGATCCCGGATGCCGCGCACGACGTCGAGGGTGGATGCCGTGCCTGTCTTGAGAATCGTGACGAGAACGCCCCGGCGGCCGTCCTGACGGACGACGTTCGTCTGGGGCGTGAACCCGTCGCGCACGTGGGCGATGTCCCCCAGATAGATCGTCGAGTTGGCGAGCGTCTTGACCGGGAGGTTGTTCAGCTCGGCGACGGTCCGCGGGCTTGCGTTCATCGCGACGTCATACTCGAACTGGCCGATCTTGGCCGTGCCGGACGGCAGCACGATGTTCTGCTGGCCGAGGGCCGTGACGGCGTCGGCCGGGGACAGCCCTTTCGACTGGAGCAGGCGCTGGTCCAGATCGACCATCACCTGGCGCTGCTTGCCACCGTACGGGTACGGGACGGACGCCCCCGGGACCGTGACGAGCTGGAGTCCGCAAGAAGTTGAGACCGACGTCGTTGAGCTCGGACTCGGAGAGGCCGGACAGGGCGAGCTGGAGGATCGGCACCGTCGACGCGCTGTAGTTGATGATCAGGGGGGCTGGACGCCGGGCGGGAGCTGGCGGAGAGCGGTTTGCGATATCGCCGTCACCTGGGCATTGGCCGTATCGAGGCTCGCGCTCGGCTGCAGAAAGATCTTGACCATCGACTGGCCGCTCACCGTCGTCGACTCGATGTGCTCGATATTGTCCACCGTCGTCGTCAGGACGCGCTCGTAACCGGTGGTGATCCGACCTTCCATCTCCTCCGGGTTGAGGCCGGTGAACTGCCAGGCCACCGCGATCACCGGGATGTTGATGTTCGGAAAGATGTCGGTCGGAGTTCTCAAGATAACCACCGGGCTCAGAATGAGGATCAAGAGCGCCAGGACGATGAAGGTATAGGGACGGTTGAGCGCTACCCTGACGATCCACATACCCTGCTCGGCTCACCTCTCGTGTGATATGCGGCGAAGACTTCACTGTCCCCTACTGTGTTGATGCAGAGAGTGGCCGAGACGTTTCCACTCCGCGCCAGCGAGTCCTTGAGGACATCTTGCGCCCGGCTCGGCGAGCTTGCGGCGCGAGCGACCGCGAGAGCATGCTCGCTCTTGCGGTCGGCTAGGGCCTCGGACCCGGACTTTCGCGAGGAGCCTGTCGGAGAATTCCAGCTAGAGCGATGAGAAGGGTCCAGCTGCGAGGCGGCGCCCGATGGCAGGCAACGCGAGGCGTACTCGCGTAAGGGGAGTGCGGGGTCATGTCTGGGCCCCGCAGACGAAAGTTCGTCGGCCCGATTGTCTCGCGCGTTACGTGGCACGGCGGCCGAGGGCGCCGTACCTCCGCAGATGGGCCCTTCTCATCGCTCTAGCGCTGTGGCGTCACCTGTGCATTGAACGAAGCGAAGGTGTCATCCATGACGAGCGAGCGCCGGTCGCCGTCCACGTAGAGCGTGATGGTGCCCTCGTAAACGGGCGGCTCCATGTTGTAGGTGGCCCGGCCATTCTGGAGGGTCACCATCCCCCAGGCCGTGTTCGGTCCCCAGGCCGCCGTCAGCTTGCGATCCGGCGTGATTGTCAGGTAGAAGGCCTGCTCGCCGCTGGGACCCGGGGTCATCGTGCCCGCCCACTTTCCCGCGATGAGGTTGATATCGGTGATCGGCACTCCCCGGGCGGGCTTCAAGGACCCGCAACCGGCCAGGATCACGAGCGTCACCACCAGGAGCGCGCAGCCACGCCACCCGCCGAGTCGCATGGATTCATGTCGTCTCATTCGCACGTTCCTCCCTTCTTGTTGGAGGCGATCGGCGCGGACGGCACCGCCCGGGGCGGAATTATTCGCAAGAATGCGCAAGACGGCGGCGCCATGTCCGGGCCCGTCCGCGCACGGTGTCGCGTTCTTGCTGAGATTGCGGCATCGGATTGCCGGCCCGCCCCGCGACGCCATCGGAAGGGTGGACCGGCGATTGCGGCCCACAGCGGTCTGTCTGTTGCACACATTCCCGGGAAGGAGAGTCATGGAAGGACGACATCGATGACTGGCACACCGGAAAAGACTGCCATAGTCACGGGCGCGTCGGGCGGGATCGGTCGCGAGGTGGCCCTGAGATTGGCTCGCGACGGCTTCGCCGTCGTGGTGGGCTACGCCGGCAATACCGCTCGCGCTGACGACGTGGTGGCGAAGATCGAGGCTGCCGGCGGTCGCGCCCTCGCCGTCCAGGCGGACGTGGCGGACGCCGCCGACGTCGAACGCCTCTTCCGGAGCACGCTCGGCGCCTTCGGCCGGATCGACGTGGTGGTAAACAGCGCCGGGATCATGCCGATGGGGCCGATCGCCGAAGGCAGTGTGGAAGCCTTCGACCGAGTGATCGCCACCAATCTGCGAGGAACGTTCATCGTCAGCGGGCCAGGCCATCAAGCATGTCGGCAAGGGCGGCCGCATCATCGCGTTCTCGAGCAGCGTCATCGCCAAGTCATTTCCCGGCTACGGTCCTTACATCGCCTCGAAGGCCGGCGTGGAGGGCCTGGTCCCTGTGCTCGCCAACGAGCTGCGCGGTCGTGAGATCACGGTCAACGCGGTGGCGCCCGGCCCGGTGTCGACCGAGCTATTCCTGAAGGGCAAGACGGACGCGCAGATCGAGCAGTTCCGCACGCTCGCCCCGCTCGAGCGCCTCGGCCAGCCTGAAGACATCGCCGGCCTGGTCTCGTTCCTGGCCGGCCCTGATGGCGGCTGGGTGAACGCGCAGGTGCTCCGGTCCAACGGCGGCTACGCCTGAGCTGTGGTGGGTAGAATGACGTGAAATGTTGCGCCGCGCGGAGCGTTGTCGGCAGCCCACAAGCGGCCGCGATGCAATTCGACGATGGAGCGGCTGATGGACAATCCCATGCCGGTCCCGTGCGGCTTCGTGGTAAAGAATGCAAGGAAGATCTGGTCCGCCTGCTGCGGGGGCAGCCCCACGCCGGTATCGCTGACGCACACCATGAGTTGCTCGTGTTCCGCTCGCTCCGACTTGATGGCGAGCTCGCGCGTCCCATCCACATCCTTCATCGCATCGATGCTGTTCGTGATGAGGTTCATCATCACCTGCTGCAATTGCACGCGATCCCCCATGACCTGGGGAAGATGTGCCGCCAGCTCCGTTCGGACCGATATGGAGTATCGACTGACCTCGCTGCGCAGGAGGACGATCATCTCTCGGATGACGTCGTTGACATCGACCAACTCCCGTTGCGGAGTCCCCTTCTTGAAGAGCAGGCGGGTCCGGCTGATGATGTCCGCCGCACGCGTTCCGTCTTCCACGATACTCATCGCAGACGCGCGCGCTTCCGCGAGATTTGGGGTGTCGCCAGCGAGCCAGTTCAAGCAGGCGTGGGCGTTGGCGACGGTGGCGGCAATCGGTTGATTCACTTCGTGCGCCAGGGAGGCAGTCGAGCTCTCCCATGGTGGTCACCCGGTTGACGTGTGCGAGATCCGCCAAGGCCTGACGCAGCGCCTCTTCGGCGCGCTTCTGCTCGGACAGGGAGGCGATCAACGCGAAGGCCAGAACGACAAACGTGATGCCGGCAACTGCCAGCGCGAGATGAGTTTGATCGAGCGTTGCGTGTCCTTGGGCGTTGTGAACCGGGCCGTGGGCGGTAAAGATGGCCGCTCGCATCGCCGTGTAGTGCATCCCGGAGATGGCCAGGCCCATGACGGCAGCGGCAACGAGTTTGTGCCGAAGATCCGTGGTGCGGAATGCCAGCCATAGTGCCGCCGTCGACGCGCCGATCGCTATGACCAGGGAGAGCAAAACGAAGAGGCGGTCGTAGCTCAGCTCCGCGTGCGCCTGCATTGCCTCCATGCCGGTGTAGTGCATGGCGACAATGCCAAGTCCCATGAAGATGCCACTGAGAACGAGGCGAACCCGCGATGCACTCTGGCGACTGATGACGTAAAAGCCGACACTGGTTACGACGATCGCCACCACGAGGGAAAGGATGGTCAAGCGTATGTCGTAGGACATCGGTATCGGCATGATGAAAGCGAGCATGGCGACGAAGTGCATCGACCATATTCCGCTTCCCATCGTGATCGCGGCCGCCAACAGCCATACGCGCCGCGCAAGTCCGCGGGCGGCCGCCGCGCGCCCGCCGAGATCGAGGGCGGTGTACGACGCGACGGAGGCGACGAGAATGGACAGTACGACGAGAGTACGGATCGTGTGTTCCGGTAACGACCATCGGGATTGGCCCCAATTTTCGGAACCAGAGACCAGTGAGCGGCACGGCCGCCGACTCCGGTGCAAGTCTACTTCAATCCGGCCCGCGGAGCCATCGGGTCGGCCCTGGAGGCAATGCTTTCAGGGTCAGAAGCCAAGGTCGGTCAATCCGGGATGGCTATCCGGACGACGACCGAGCGGCCAGTGATACTTTCGCTCAGATTCCCTGATCGGAAGGTCATTGATGGAGGCCAGCCGCCACCGCATCAGACCGTCCTCATTGAATTCCCAGTTCTCGTTGCCGTACGACCGGTACCAGTTCCGGAGTCGTCGTGCCACTCGTAGGCGAAGCGCACCGCGATGCGATTCCCCTCGAACGCCCAGAGCTCCTTGATCAGGCGGTAGTCCAGCTCCGCGCGCCCACTTGCGCGTGAGGAACGCGATGATGTCTTGGCCGTCCGTTCACGAATTCCGCGCGATTTCTCCAGCGGGAATCGAGTGCGTAGGCCACGCGCCACCTTTTCCGGATCGCGGGAGTTCCAGCCATCCTCCGCCAGACGGACCTTCTGGATGGCCGTCTCCCGGACTAAATGGAGGCAGTGGAGGACGTGTTGTCAGGTGGGCACCTTCCTTGGCAGATGTCGATCTCGGGCATGGAGATCCTCCCTCACTTCTCGAGGGTCGGCCGACCATCGTGGCCGGCGAGCAGTTGTGCAATCGCTCTCCCTCTGACGCCGCGCGCCGTCACCGCGGCGCCCCGTCCGCGGGATTTCCGCAAGGACGCGCAATGCGCGCAGGGGATGCCGCGCCGGGCCGGGGCGATGCGTTGGATGGCGGTGACGCTCGACCCGTCGTGGCGCCCCGGTTGCGCCTTCGATCGTCGCCCACATTCTTGCGTATTCTTGCGGAAAAGCCCAACGGGCGTTGCTCGGAGTGGTGTGAGCAGTATCAAAAGCAAGAATCGACCAACCACCTCACGGGAAGGAGGCAGACATATGAGATCAGCAACCGTACTTCGGATGGGGGCACTGGCGGGGTTCTCATGCTCTCGACGGCCGCCTGTTCCAGCACCAGCACCACCCGGCTGAGCAGCAGCAACATGTGCAAGGCGGCCGGCGGGACATACTCGAAGGGTACGTGTCAGCCGGGAGGCGACGCCCGCAGTGCACAGCAGATGTGCGCGTGCTCACGGCGGAACATATTTTGAGGGCGGGAGACTACTGCGAAGTGGGCGGGGCCGGCTGGAAGTACTGGAGACTCGCAGGGGAGCGCGCCCTGGCGAGATCGTGATCGTCGTGGCGGCGTTCGCGGTGGCTGCGTTGTCGGTATGTCCTCGGGATGCTAGGCGTGCACGCGTAGGGCGGGCGCCTAGTATCCTGCCGGATCGATAGGGGCGAGCATCACCCCGTCATAACGATCTTACCAATCGGCTGGTTCGACTCCATGTAGCGGTGGGCCTCGGTACCCGACACCCCCTTCCTGAACTCGCTGAACGCCTGTCCGAGGGAACGAGAGAGCTCGGGCAGCTTCCTGGCCCCGAAGAAGAACATCCCGAGAGCGAGCGCGACCCAGATGTCCTGTGGTCCGGAATCATGGCTTCGACCACGGCGCGGATGGCGCGTGGGGTGCGCCGGCCGTGCCGTGTATCGTCGCGCTCTTAACCGATTCCGCGGCCGCTGGCCTCGAGCTCGAAATCCGGCAGGGCCAGAGCGAGCGCCGCGAGCCAGCAATGAGGCGGTGATGAAGAACGGAGTCTTGAGGGTCATATCGTGGACCTCCTGCTCTCATCCATGTGACGGCCTCACCGGGAGAAGGATTCCACACGAACTGTCGTGCGTTCTTGCGGAAGAGGGGGTGACGCGACTACGGCGTAGCGTCGGAGCGTCATAGAGATCAATGGAGGACCACATGGCGAAGATTCGCGCGCTCTCGGTCGTGGTAACCCCTCGGCCTCACCCTCCTGACGACGGCCCGCCCCGCCGCCGCGTACGTCATCGAGGCGCTGGCCTCGATCCCGGCCGGCGAGGCTGCGGACAAGCCGACCCTGGAGAAGGCGATCCAGGCGGCCGTCGATGACATCGCGACCCACGCCGTCGCGTTCACCCCGACCGTCGTGTCGCTGCGGGAGGCCAAGCTCGTCGGCGATCGGATCTACCTGTTCGTGCTGATCGCGGACGCGGCCGGGGAAGCGGAGATCGAGGTCCTGAAGGCCGCTTCGGCTCCGGCCAGAGCCTGGAGCGGCGCTGAGGCGGCATGGGCATCGCGGAGCCGGCTGCGCCGGCATCCCTACGCGCTCGGCGCTGATCGCCCTGCTGATCGCGGTGGTCGGCGGGGGATCCTGGCCCTGTCCGGACACTGGCGGTCGACCGCCGGCGCGCAGGGAGGCGTCCCGGTCCCGCCGCGCGTGCCGGTAGTGGCCGCGCCGGTGAGGACGCGCGACGTGGGCGTCTACCTCAACGGGCTCGGGTCGGTCACCCCGCTCAATACCGTCACGGTGAGGACCCGGGTTGACGGCGAGCTGATCGCGGTCCGGTTCCAGGAAGGGCAGATCTGTCAGCAGCGGAGATCTGCTGGCGGAGATCGACTCCGCGCCCGTTCGAGGCCCAGCTCACCCAGTTCGAAGGCCAGCTCGAGCGCGATCAGGCGCTGCTCGACAATGCCCGGGTCGATCTCAAGCGGTTCCAGGTGCTCGTCACGACGGACGCGGTGCCGCGGCAGCAGCTGGACACCCAGGCATCGCTGGTTCACCAGCTCGAGGGCACGGTCAAGAACGACCAGGGCCAGATCGACGCCACGAAGGTTCAGCTCGCCTACTGCCGCATCACCTCGCCCATCGCCGGCCGCGTTGGGCTGCGTCTGGTGGACGCCGGCAATATCGTGCACGCCGCCGATACGGGTGGCCTGGTCATCATCACCCAGCTCCAGCCGATCACCGTGATCTTCACGATCCCGGAAGACAGCATCCCGACGGTGCTGGAGCAGCTCCGGCGGGGCGTCCGGCTGCCCGTGGAGGCCTACGACCGGGAGCAGCGGAAAAAGCTTGCGGAGGGCGCGCTGCTCACCATCGACAACCAGGTCGACCCGACCACCGGCACGGTCCGCCTCAAGGCGCAGTTCCCGAACACCGACAACCGGCTGTTCCCCAGCCAGTTCGTCAACGCCCGGCTCCTCATCGAGACCCGGCGCGGCGCGACGGTGGTGCCGACCGCGGCCATCCAGCAGAGTCCGCGAGGGCCGTTCGTCTACGTGGGTGCGGCCCGACCGGACGGTCGTGACCCGCCCGGTCGGTGTCGGGGTGACGGACGGTGACGACGTGTCGATCGAGCGGGGGCTCCAGATCGGCGAGCAGGTCGTGATCGAAGGTGCCGAGCGGCTTCGTGACGGAGCGGCCATCGAGCTCCGGACCAGGCCGTGAATCTGTCGCGCCCCTTCATCCTGCGGCCGGTCGCGACGACCCTGCTCATGGCCGCGCTGCTGCTGGGGGCGCCCTGGCTTATCGCCTGCTGCCGGTCTCCGCCCTTCCTCAGGTGGACTACCCGACCATCCAGGTCTTCACGTTCTACCCGGGGCGAGCCCGGACGTCGATGGCGTCGTCGGTCACCGCGCCGCTCGAGCGGTTCCTCGGCCAGATGCCCGGGCTGAACCAGATGACGTCGACCAGCTCGAGCGGCAGCTCGGTGATCACGCTGCAGTTCACGCTGAGCCTCGGGCTCGACGTGGCCGAGCAGGAGGTGCAGGCGGCGATCAACTCGGCGCTGACCCTCTTGCCGACCGACCTCCCGAACCCGCCCGTGTACAGCAAGGTGAACCCGGCCGGACACGCCGATCCTCACGCTCGGGCTGACCTCGGCGAGCTTGCCGCTGCCCCAGGTCGAGGATCTGGCCGACACGCGGCTCGCCCAGAAGATCGCCCAGCTCCCCGGGGTCGGCCTCGTCAGCATCAGCGGCGGGCAGCGGCCCGCGGTGCGGGTGCAGGCCAACCCGGCCGCGCTCTCGGCCTACGGCCTCACCCTCGAGGATCTGCGCGTCGCGGTGGCCGCCGCCAACGTCAACCAGGCCAAGGGCAGCTTCGACGGGCCGCGCCAGTCCTCCGTCATCGGCGCCAACGACCAGCTCCTGACGAGCCGGGACTACCGGCCGCTGATCATCGCGTTTCGCAACAATGCCCCGGTCACGCTCGAGAAGCGTCGCCGACGTGGTCGACGACGCCGAGAACGTGCGCCAGGCGGCCTGGATGAACGGCACCCCGGCGGTGATCCTGAACATCCAGCGGCAGCCCGGCGCCAACGTGATCGCGGTCGTGGACCGCATCGAGCGGCTCCTGCCACAGCTCCGGGCCTCACTGCCGGCGGCGGTCGAGGTCAAGGTGCTCACCGACCGCACCGTGACTATCCGAGGCTCGGTGGAGGATGTCCAGTTCGAGCTGATGCTGTCGGTGGCCCTCGTCGTGCTGGTCATCTTCCTGTTCCTGCGCACGATCCCCGCCACGCTCATCCCGGCGGTCGCGGTGCCGCTGTCGCTCGTGGGGACCTTCGGGGCGATGGTGCTCCTCGGGTTCAGCCTGAACAACCTGTCGCTGATGGCGCTCACGATCTCCACCGGCTTCGTGGTGGACGACGCCATCGTCATGATCGAGAACATCGCGCGCTACATCGAGGCGGGCGACTCGCCGCTACAAGCGGCGCTCAAAGGCGCCGAGCAGATCGGCTTCACCATCCTGTCTCTCACCGTCTCGCTGATCGCGGTGCTCATCCCGCTGCTGTTCATGGCCGACGTGGTGGGCCGCCTCTTCCGCGAGTTCGCGGTCACCCTCGGCATCACGATCCTCATCTCCGGCCGTGGTGTCGCTGACCCTGACCCCGATGATGTGCGCCCGGCTGCTCCGCCACACGCCCCCGAGCGGCAGGGCCGGCTCTACCGGTGGTCCGAGCGCGCGTTCGATCGGATCATCGCGGCCTACGGCACGAGCTTGCGCTGGGTGCTCGGCCACCAGCCGGCGACCCTCGCGGTGGCGGTCGCGACGCTCGCGCTCACCGTGATGCTGTACGTGGTGGTGCCGAAGGGCTTCTTCCCGGTGCAGGACACCGGGACCATCCAGGGGATCTCGGAAGCGTCGCAGACGATCTCGTTTCCGGCGATGGCCGCGCGGCAGCAGGCGCTGGCCGCGGTGATCCTGCAAGATCCGGCGGTCGAGAGCCTGTCCTCGTTCATCGGCGTGGACGGCACCAACGTCACGCTCAACAGCGGGCGGATCCTCATCAACCTGAAGCCGCTCGCCCGGCGCGGGGTGAGCGCGAGCGACGTCATCCGCCGCCTCCAGCCCGCGCTGGCCGGCGGTCGAGGGCATCCAGCTCTTCATGCAGCCGGTGCAGGATCTCACCGTCGAGGATCGGGTGAGCCGCACGCAGTACCAGTACAGCCTCGAGGATCCGGACGGGAGCGAGCTCAACACCTGGGCCCCACGGCTGGTCGACACGCTGCGCGCGCGGCGGGAGCTGGCCGACGTCAGCAGCGACCAGCAGGACCAGGGGCTCGGCACCGCGCTCGTGGTCGACCGCAGCACCGCCTCGCGCCTCGGCGTCAGTCCCCAGGCGATCGACAATACCCTCTACGACGCCTTCGGACAGCGGCAGGTGTCCACGATGTTCACCCAGCTCAACCAGTACCGGGTGGTCCTCGAGGTCAAGCCCGAGTTCCGCCGGAGCGCGGCGGCCCTCCGGGACATCTACGTCACCGGGGCGAGCCCCGGGGCGAATGGTGGCCAGCCCGTGGCGGTGCCGCTCGACACCATGATCCGCGCGTATCCCACGACGGCTCCGCTCGTGGTCTCCCGCCAGGGGCAGTTCCCGGCGGTGACGCTGTCGTTCAACCTGGCGCCAGGGACGGCCCTCGGCGAGGCGGTCGCCGCGGTCGAGGGGACGGCGCGCCGCCTCGGGCTGCCCGCGAGCATCCAGGGCAGCTTCCAGGGGACGGCCCAGGCGTTCCGGGCGGCTCTGGCCAACGAGCCGCTGCTCATCGCGGCCGCGCTGGTGGCGGTGTACATCGTGCTGGGAGTGCTCTACGAGAGCTACATCCACCCGCTCACGATCCTGTCCACGCTGCCGTCGGCGGGGTGGGGGCGATCCTCGCGCTGCTGGTCTGCCGGGAGGAGCTGACCGTCATCGCGCTGATCGGCATCATTCTGTTGATCGGCATCGTGAAGAAGAACGCGATCATGATGATCGACTTCGCGCTGGAGGCGGAGCGCGAGCACGGCCAGAGCCCGGGGACGCCATCTACCAGGCCTGCCTGTTGCGCTTCCGGCCGATCATGATGACCACGATGGCGGCGCTGCTGGGCGCGCTGCCGCTGGCCCTCGGCAGGGGAGTGGGCTCGGAGCTGCGCCGGCCCCTGGGCATCGCCATCGTGGGCGGGCTCATCCTGAGCCAGCTCCTCACGCTCTACACCACGCCGGTCATCTACCTCGCCTTCGATGGGCTCGCGCGGCGCGTCCGTCGGAATCAGGCGCGGCGGAATCCGGCGTGGCGGAATCCGGCATGAGCATCTCCGCGCCCTTCATCACGCGGCCGGTGGCCACCACGCTGCTGACGATCGGCCTCGCCCTGAGCGGGATCCTCGCCTTCCGCCTGCTGCCGGTCTCGCCGCTGCCCCAGGTCGACTTCCCGACGATCCAGGTCTCGGCGACGCTGCCGGGCGCGGAACCGGACACGATGGCGACGTCGGTGGCGGCGCCGCTCGAGCGGCAGTTCGGTCGCATCGCGGGCCTCACCGAGATGACGTCGACCAGCTATCTCGGCTCGACGAGCATCGCGCTGCAGTTCGACCTGTCCCGGGACATCAACGGCGCCGCCCGCGACGTGCAGGCCGCGATCAACGCGGCCCGCGGCTACCTGCCGCCGGCCCTCCCCAACAACCCGAGCTACCGCAAGGTGAATCCGGCCGACGCGCCGATCATGATCGTGGCGCTGACCTCCGACACGCTCGGCCGTGGCCAGATGTACGACGCGGCCTCCAGCATCCTGCAGCAGAAGCTGTCCCAGCTCCCGGGGTGGGCCAGGTGATCGTGGGCGGCAGCTCCCTGCCGGGCGTGCGGGTGGAGATGAACCCCACCGCGCTCAACCAGTACGGCATCGCGCTCGAGACCGTCCGGAGCGGCCTCGCCGCGACCACGCAGAACCGGCCCAAGGGCCAGCTCGGCGACGGGGCGCGGGCCTCGGAGATCGCGTCCAACGATCAGCTCCTCAAGGCCGCGGAGTACGCCCCCGTGATCGTCGCCTACCGCTCCGGGCGGCCGGTGCTGCTCAGCGACGTGGCGCGCGCGTCGAGGACTCGGTCGAGGACGTGCGGACGACCGGGCTCGCGAACGGGCGGCCCGCGGTGATGCTCGTGATCTTCCGGCAGCCGGGGGCCAATATCATCGACACGGTGGACGGCGTGCGCGGCCTGCTCCCGGAGCTTCAGGCCGCGATCCCGCGGGCTATCACCATGTCGGTGGTGATGGACCAGACCCAGACCATCCGCGCCTCGCTCCACGACGTCGAGCTGACGCTGGTGATCTCGGTGCTGCTCGTGACGCTGGTGGTGTTCGCCTTCCTGCGCAGCCTCCCGCGCCACCCTGATCCCCGCGGTGGCGGTCCCGGTGTCGCTGGTGGCCACCTTCGGGGTGATGTACGTGCTCGGCTACAGCCTGGACAACCTGTCGCTCATGGCGCTGACCATCGCGACCGGATTCGTGGTGGACGATGCCATCGTCGTCCTGGAGAACGTGGCGCGGCATCGGGCGGCGGGCCTCTCCCCGCTCGAGGCGTCGCTCCGCGGAGCCCGGGAGATCGGGTTCACGGTGCTGGCCATCAGCCTCTCGCTGGTGGCGGTGTTCACGCCGATTCTCTTGATGGGCGGCCTGGTGGGCCGCCTCTTCCGGGAGTTCGCGGTGACGCTCTCCGCGGCGATCGCGATCTCGCTGCTGGTGTCGCTCACCACCACCCCGATGATGTGCGCCACGCTCCTCGCCCGGGAGACCGATGGGGAGCACGGCCGGCTCTACCGGGCGAGCGAGCGGGCCTTCGAGTGGATGCGGGGCCGCTACGAGACGAGCCTCTCGTGGGTGCTGCGGCATCCCCGCGGAGTGCTGGCCGTGACCCTCCTGACCATTGCCGTGAACGGCTACCTGTTCTGGGTGGTGCCCAAGGGATTCTTTCCCCAGCAAGATACGGGGCGGCTGCAGGGCGCCATCCAGGCGGCCCAGGACATCTCGTTCCAGGCGATGCAGGCCAAGCTGACCGAGATCGTCGACATCGTCGGGCACGACCCGGCGGTGGCGAACGTGGTCGGATTCACGGGCGGCCAGGGCAACGGGCCCAGCACCGCCACCAATACCGCGCGCCTGTTCGTCATGCTGAAGCCGCTCGCGGAGCGGAAGGTCAGCGCCGACCAGGTGATCGCCGCGGCTGCGCCGGGGCGTTGCCGGGGTGCCGGGCGCCCCCGCCTTCTTCCAGGCGGTGCAGGACGTCCGCGCGGGCGGCCGCGCGGGGAACGCACAGTACCAGTACACGCTGCAGGGGGACGACGTCCGCGAGCTCAACGCGTGGGGACCGCGGGTCGCGGAGCGCCTCCGCGCGCTGCCGCAGCTCGTCGATCTGAGCAGCGATCAACAGGATAGGGGGCGGGAGTCGTCGCTGGTGATCGACCGCGCCACCGCGTCGCGGCTCGGGATCACGCCTCAGCTCATCGACGACACGCTCTACGACGCGCTTCGGCCAGCGGCAGGTCGCGATCATGTACACGCCGCTCAACCAGTACCACGTGGTCATGGAGGTCGAGCCGCGCTTCTGGCAGCGCCCCGAGACGCTGCGGGACATCTACCGCCGTCTTCCAAGGGCGGCATGGTGCCGCTCAGCGCGTTCAGCCGCTACGAGCCCACCCGGACCGCGCTCGCGGTGAATCACCAGGCGCAGTTCCCTCGGTGACGCTGTCCTTCAATCTCGCGCCAGGCGTCGCCCTGGGAGACGCGGTGACCGCGATCGAGGCCGCGGTGGGGCCGCTCGGGCTGCCCGCCGGCATCCATGGCAGCTTCCAGGGCACCGCGCAGATCTTCCAGGCCTCGCTGGCCAGCCAGCCCCTGCTGATCGCCTCGGCGCTCCTCGCGGTGTACGTCGTCCTCGGGATGCTCTACGAGAGCTACATCCACCCGCTCACCATTCTGTCCACGCTGCCGTCGGCCGGGGTGGGCGCGCTGCTGGCCCTGCTCGCGTGCCGCACCGAGCTGACCGTCATCGCGCTGATCGGCATCCTGCTCCTGGTCGGCATCGTGAAGAAGAACGCGATCATGATGATCGACTTCGCCCCTGGAGGCGGAACGGGGCGAGGGCAGGAGCCCGGCGGAGGCGATCTACCAGGCGTGCGTGCTGCGCTTCCGGCCGATCATGATGACCACGATGGCCGCGCTTCTGGGCGCGCTGCCGCTGGCCCTCGGGGCCGGCATCGGGTCGGAGCTGCGGCGGCCCCTCGGGATCGCCATCGTCGGCGGGCTCATCGTCAGCCAGGCGCTCACGCTCTACACGACACCGGTCGTGTACCTCTACCTCGACGGCGTGCGGTTATGGTGGGCGCGGGGACATGCGGGACATGGGGGCAGCTCGCGCCCGCCGCGGCCCCGGGGCACCTGAGCCGTGAGGCGGCGGACCGCCCGCGGGCGTCTCGGCGGCCCGCTTGCGCTCGCGGGCGCGCTGCTCCTGCTCGCCAGCGCCTGCACCGGTGGGGCCCGACTACGTGAGGCCCACGATGATCAGCCCCGACGCGTACAAGGAGCTCGACGGCTGGAAGATCGCCCACCCTCGGGACGGCCTGCCCCGCGGCACCTGGTGGGAGATCTTCGACGATCAGCATCTGAACGCCCTCGAGGCGCGCGTCAGCATCTCGAACCAGAACCTCGCGGTGGCGGAGGCGCAGTACCGGGAGGCCCGGGCGCTCGTCCGCGAGGCGCGCGCCAGCTACTTTCCCACCGTGACGCTCGGGCTCGGCTTCACGCGCTCGCGTCAATCGACGACGTTCACATCGGGGTCGGGCGGCACGTCGTCCTCCGGGACGTCTGGGTGAGCGGCTCCTCGGGAACGGCCCACTCCGACTTCCAGGTGGGCCTCGACTTCTCGTGGGAGCTGGACGTCTGGGGACGGATCCGCCGCACGGTGGAGTCCAACCGGGCCGGCGCGCGCAGGCGAGCGCGGGAGACCTGGAAGCGGCGCGCCTGAGCTTCCAGGCGGAGCTGGCGCAGGACTACTTCCAGCTCCGCACCCTGGACGCCCAGAAGCAGTTGCTCGACGAGACGGTCTCCGCCTTCGAGAAGTTCCTCGCGCCTGACACAGGACCGGTTCGCGAACGGAGTCGCGTCCCAGGCCGACGTCGTGCAGGCGCAGACCCAGCTCAAGACCACCCAGGCCCAGGCGATCGACGTGGGCGTGCAGCGCGCACAGCTCGAGCACGCCATCGCGCTGCTCATGGGGCAGGCGCCGTCCTCCTTCTCGCTGCCCGAGGCACTGCTCGCCGCCACCCCGCCCGCTATTCCCGTCGGGGTGCCGTCCGAGCTCCTGGAGCGGCGGCCGGACATCGCCGCCGCCGAGCGGCGGGTGGCCTCCGCGAACGCCCAGATCGGGGTCGCGGTGGCCGCGTTCTATCCCACCATCACCCTGAACGCGTCGAGCGGCTTCGAGAGCTCGAGCCTCGCCCAGTGGTTCACCGCGGCGAGTCACTTCTGGTCGGTCGGGCCGGGGATCTCGCAGACCGTGTTCGACGGCGGGCTTCGACACGCCCAGACCGACGCGGCCCGCGCGGCCTACGACGCGACCGTCGCGACGTACCGGCAGACCGTGCTGGCCGCGTTCCAGGGGTGGAGGACAACCTGGCCGCCCTCCGCATCCTGGAGCAAGAGAGCGGCGTGCAGGGCGAAGCGGTGAAGGCGGCTCAGAAGTCCGTGGACCTGACGACGAACCAGTACAAGGCAGGCACCGTCAGCTACCTCAACGTGATCACCGTCCAGACGATCGCGCTGACCGACGAGATCACCGCGATCCAGATCCGCGGCCGCCGGATGGCGGCCGCCGTCCTGCTCGTCCAGGCGCTCGGCGGCGGCTGGACGGCGAGCGAGCTCCCGTCCTCCGCCGACGTGACGAAGCGGGAGGATCCGGCGCCGAAGGCGCCGTGAGACGGCATCGCGCGGAGGTGTTCACAGGTCTCGGCGGCGCTTGATCTCGCTCCCAGCCGGTGTAGCGACGGCTCCTCAGCGGGGCTCGGGCGCGCTCTTCATATAGTTGGCCAGGCGGCTCCGCAGAAAGAGCCGGGCTCGGTGGACCCGCGACTTGATCGTGCCCAGCTTGATCTGCAGCGCCTCCGAGATCTCGGGACTCGAGAGTCCCTCGACGTCGTGCAAGAGCAGGACCGCGCGATACTCCTCCGGCAGCGCCTCGATGGCCGCGCTGAGCACGGTGCGCAGCTCGGCCTGAAGCGCGGGGTCCTTCAGTCTCGGCGACCAGTCGACGCCCGGCTGCACGTGCTGCCCAGCTCGTCGAACGAGGGGCCGAGGTCGTCCCACGCCACCTCGGCCCGCTCGACCCGCCGCCTCCGCCGCTTTCTGACACGCCGCGTTCGCGGTGATCCGATAGATCCAGGACCCGAAGGCGGCTGTGCCCAGGAAGGTATCGATCTTGCGGGTCGCCGCCCAGAGCGCGTCCTGCACGACCTCCTCCGCATCCGAGCTTATTGCCCGTGATGCGGATCGCCAGCCGGTAGACGCGATTGCCGTAAGCGGCCACGCAGTGCCTCGGCCGCCCCATCTTCTTGCCTGCGCAGGCGCGCCACCAGGCCCGCGTCCGGATCGCGTGCTCCCTGGGGCGGCGAGGAGGCGCGGTGTCGACATCGCGCGCGCAATCGCTCCGCGACATCACGGCTTGGATGGTTCTCATCTCACGCACCCCCGGACCGGGCCGCCTGGAGGTACCTGGCCCGGTATGCCTCGCGGCGTGACGCCGGTGATGCGGCGGAACACCGTGGAGAAATGGCTCGCGGTCCGGAACCCCACCGCTCGCGAGATCCGCGCGATGGACAGCTCCCCGAGCGGCGAGCAAAGTGATGGCGCGATCGATCCGCGTGCGCACGACGAACTGGTGCGGCGGTACCCCGGTGCTGCGCTGGAAGAGACGCGCGAAGTGATACGGGCTCATGTAGACGACAGCCCCAGTTGGGCGAGCGTGAGGTGCTGGTCGAGATGCTCGCTGATATGTTCCGTCACCCGCCTGAGCCTCGACAGGGGCAGGGTGCCGGCCTCTGCCCGGGCCGCAGGGGGCCATCCCAGGTCGTGCGTCTCGCCGTGATCTGTCCACGCGAGGACGCTGGTACTCGAGCCCGTCATCTGCATCGTACGTCATCGTCATGTCCTTTCCGTTCGTCGGGGGCGCGACTCAGCAGAGGCGCTCGCCCGCGCGTCCGTGCATGGCGCCCGCACGGCGTCGAGCAGAGCATTGCTGTTGAAGGGCTTTCCGAGGAAGGCGATCGCACCGGCCTGCAGGGTGCGCCGGCGGGCTTCGTCGTCGCCGTGCGCGGTCAGGATGATCGCGGGAATCCGGGAGTCCGTGGCGGCCAGATGCGCGAGCAGGTCGAGGCCAGCTCATCCCGGGCATCTGCAGATCGAGGACCAGGCAGCCGGTGTTCTCCCGATGAATGGACCCGAGGAAGGCCTCGGCGGACACGAACGTCTCGACCCGGAAGCCGACCGATGTCAGGAGATTCCGGACGGATCGGCGGAGAGATCCGTCGTCGTCCACGATGGAAACCAGCCGCACGTCGTTCTCGCCCACGAGCTCCGTCCGTCCCCCGGTAGAAGTCGTTATCGATCTACCACCAGGCTAGTGCGCGGGCCGGAAGGCGTCTACCCGACCTTGGTAGGGGTTGCGGGCGGTCGTGGATGTCCATGGCTCGTCCGAGGTGAGGAGTATCGGGATCTTGCCGAAACAGCTCCCCCGGGCCACCGCGGCGCGCGGCCAGCCGTCTGAAGGGCAGAGAAGCAGCGGCGTATTCGGACGAACACAACATGCGAGAGCGGACGATCCGGCGGTCGCCGGGGCCGCGAAAGAGGCGAGGGAGGATCAGCGATGACTCAGCGAGCGAGCGACGTGAAGCTTCCAGGTCATGAGGAACCGATAGCCCCGGTCACCATTCTCGACGAGCATGGCAGGGTGCTGCGCGTGGTGCAGGCGAGCGAGTTCCGCCGAGCCGCGACGAGTCGCGCGGGCGCACGGGGGCTGGCGCCCGGGCGGGAGTCGCGCTGGGACGCAGAGCGCGATGTCCGGCGCCTAGAAGCCCGTCGGAGAAACCCAGCTAGAGCGATGAGAAGCACGTATTTCGCCGGTGGCGACTACTGCGAGGTCGCCGGGATCCGGAAGCCGTAGTGTCCGTCGCGGCGAGCGCGCGCAAGGCGGGCGCGCTCGCCGCATCCGGCGGGCGCTGAGCATCCTGAGGATCTCGACCCAGCGGCCACTCGCCTATGTCGTCAGCAGCCGGCCGCCACTGCCTCGCAAATCTGTCTTTCCTTCCTGGGCACGTCGATGCCAATATGGGCCCCACCGTCGGCCCTGTTCTGACGACTCCTTACCGGAGGTGCCCCATGGATGAGCAGACGCTTCGCCACCTGACGAGCGAGGTCGAGGTCGGACGCCTGAGCCGGCGCCGGTTCACGCAAATCCTGATCGGGCTCGGGCTGACGGCGCCCATGGCCGCCCAGGTCCTGGGGACCGTGGGTGCTGTCCACGCACAGCCCAAGGAGCCGGTGTTCACGCCGCGCCAGCGAGGTGGGGCGGGCCGTTGCGCACGCTGTGGTGGCAGGCGCCGACCCTGCTCAACCCGCACTTCGCCACCGGCACGAAGGACATCGACGCGTCCCGGATCTTCTACGAGCCGCTCGTCGCCTACGATCCCGAGGGCAACCTGGTGCCGGTGCTCGCGGCCGAGCTCCCGTCGGTGGCGAACGGGGGTCTCGCCAAGGACGGCACGACCGTCACCTGGCGCCTGAAGAAGAACGTGCGCTGGCACGACGGCAAGCCGTTCAGCGCCGACGACGTGGTCTTCACGTGGGAGTTCGTGTCCGACCCGGCCACCGCCGCCGTGAGCGTGGGCTCGTATCGCGAGATCGCCCGGATCGACAAGGTCGATAGCCACGCCATCAAGATCACGTTCAGCCCGGCCCCAGCCCTTCTGGGCCGATGCCTTCTGCGGCAACCGCGGCATGATCCTGCCCAAGCACGTGTTCGAGAATTTCAAGGGCGCCAAGTCCCGGGAGGCGCCGGCGAACTTGAAGCCCGTGGGGACCGGTGCCTACCGCATCACGGACTTCCGGCCCGGCGACGTCGTGAAGGCCGAGCTCAACCCGAGCTACCACGTGCCCAACTGGCCGTTCTTCGACAGCCTCGAGATGAAGGGCGGTGGCGACGCGGCCTCGGCGGCCCGGGCCGTGCTGCAGACCGGCGAGTACGACTACGCCTGGAACCTGCAGGTGGAGGACGACATCCTCCTGCGCATGGAGCAGGGCGGCAAGGGGCGCGTCAACATCTGGGCGACCGGCGAACGTCGAGCACACCATGTGCAACTTCAGCGATCCGTGGACGGACGTCGACGGCGAGCGGTCCAGCGCCAAGACCACGCATCCATTCCTCACCGATCCCGCCGTCCGCCAGGCGCTCAACCTCCTCGTCGACCGCTCGGCCGTGCACGAGCAGATCTACGGCCGCCAGGGGCAGACCTCGGCGAATTTCTTGAACGCGCCCGCCCGCGTGCGCTCCTCGAACATGCGCTGGGAGTTCAACGTCGACAAGGCCAACCAGGTCCTGGACGCCGCGGGCTGGAAGCGGGCGGCCGACGGCGTGCGCGCCAAGGACGGCAAGCGCCTCAAGATGCTCTACCAGACCGCGACCAATGCGCCGCGCCAGAAGACCCAGCAGATCGTCAAGCAGGCCGCCGCCAAGGTCGGGATCGAGATCGAGATCAAATCGGTCGTGGCCTCCGTGTTCTTCGGCTCGGATGCCGCCAACCCCGACAACTATCCGCACTTCTATGCGGATCTTCAGATGTTCACGGAGGGCCCGACGCAGCCCGACGCCCAGTACTTCATGAACCGGTTCGTGTCCTGGGAGATCGCGAGCAAGGCCAACAAGTGGCAGGGGCGCAACGTGACCCGCTGGCGGAACGACGAGTACGACCGGCTCTACCGCGCCGCGGACGAGGAGATGGATCCCGTGAAGCGGGCGGCCATGTTCGTCCGGATGAACGACCTCGTCATCCAGAATGTGGTCACCATCCCCGTCCTCTGGCGCAACGGCGTCTCGGCCTCGACGCACCGCCTCCGCGGGATGGATCTGTCGGGCTGGGACTCGACGTTCTGGCGCCTGCCGTTCTGGTACCGCGCCGCCTCGTAGCAGGGTCGGCTAGGATCCTGTCGGAGACACCGAGCTAGAGCGAGGAGAAGGGTCCAGCTGCGAGGCGGCGCCCGAAGGCAGCCGGCGAGGCGTACTTTCCGTACGTTGAGCCGGCTGTCGAGGGCGCCAACGAAGCAGATGGGCCCTTATCTCGCTCTAGCGCGCCGCAGCCCCAGTGCGTTGAAGGTGGGGACGGGCTTGAGGAAGCCCTTCAGCGTGAGCGTCCCGACCTCCTCGAGGTCGATCAGCTCTTCGAGGGCTCGCCGCCACGCGGGACGATACGAGGATCTGTCCGCCCTTGGCCTCGCCGCAGAGCCGCGCGGCAAGATTGGTGACGGTGCCGATGGCGCCGTAGTCCCAGCGCCCCTCGAAGCCGATCGCGCCGATCGTGGCGTAGCCCTGAGCGATCCCCACGCCGAGGGCGAGGTCGTACCCGCGCTTCTGCCAGACCCTGACCAGATGGTGGACGCGCTCGCGCATGGCCAGCGCCATGCGGATGGCGCGCTCCGCGGGATCCGGCACGAGCACGGGATCGTTGAAGAAGATCATCATGCCGTCGCCCGTGAAGCGCTCGAGCGTGCCCTCGTGCTCCATGATGAGCGTGCCCATCTCGGCGTGGTACTTCGCGGAGGACGCCCATCACTTCCTCGGGCTCGGCCGTCTCCGCGAAGGCGGTGAAGCCGCGGAGGTCGAGGAACACGACCGTGACCTCGCGCCGGTGGGTCTTGAGGGGATCGTCGGCGCCACCCGACACGATGAGCTCGGCGAGCTGCGGCGAGAAGAAGCGCTTGAGGCGGCCGAGCTGCTCGAGCTGGCCGACCTGCTCCTCGACGCGGCGCTCGAGCGTGCGGTTCCACTCGGCGCGCTCATCGGCGAGGTCCTGCACGGTGTCGTGGAGGTGCTTGATCCGCAGCATCGACTTGACCCGGGCCACCAGCGCGGCCTGATCCACGGGCTTCGTCAGGTACTCGTCGCCTCCGGCTTCGAGGCCGTCGACGATGTCCTGGGATCCGCCTTGGCCGTGACGAGGATGATCGGGATGAAGGGAAGCGACGCATCCGCCCGGAGACGCCGGCAGACCTCGAACCCATCCAGCTTGGGCATCATCACGTCGAGCAGGATGAGATCGGGCTGTGTCTCCCGCGTCGCGGCGAGCGCCTCCTCGCCGTCGGCCGCGGTGACGATGTCGTACCCGCTGGCGGCCAGGCGCATTTGCAAGATATGGACGTTCGTCGGCGTGTCGTCCACGATCAGGATCCTCGGCGGTGTTCTCACGCCGGGCCCCCCGGTTGCTGGGCCAGGTACGTCCGGATCTTGGCCAGGAGCTCGCGCGGGACGAAGGGCTTGGTGACGTAGGCGTCGCAGCCCGCCTCGAACGCCTTGACGTCGTCGCCGCTCAGCGCGTACGACGTGACCACGATGATCGGGATATGCCGGAGCGCGGGATTGGCCTTGATTCGCCGCGTCGCTTCGTAGCCGTCGAGGCCGGGGAGCTGGATGTCCATGATGATCAGGTCCGGCCGCTCCTTCTCCGCCGTGGCGACGCCTTCCTCCCCGGTGACCGCTTCGATCATCTCGAAGCCCGCGCTCGCCAGGAGGTAGCCAAGGATGCGCCGGTTCTCCGCGTGGTCCTCGATGGCCAGGATGCGCTTTTTCATGCTCGCTCCCCCTCCGCTCCACGCTGAGCGGCACGGTGAAAGAGAAGGTCGATCCCTCTCCGAGGGCCGATTCCACCCAGAGGCGGCCGCCGTGCAGCTCCACGATCCGCCGAGAGATCGACAGCCCGAGCCCGCTGCCGCCCTTCGTGCGGGTGCTGGAGCTGTCGGCCTGCTGGAACTCCTCGAAGATCTTCTGCTGGTCGGCCTCGGAGATCCCGGGACCGGTATCCGACACCGACACGACGAAGGCGCCGTCGGACGCCCGCGCCTCGATCGAGATCCTCGCCGGTGTCGGTGAACTTGATCGCGTTGCCGGCGAGGTTCAGCAGCACCTGGGTGAGCCGGCGCTCGTCGCCGCGGCCCCGCGGCAGATCGTCCGGAACGATCGTCTCTGAGGTCGAGCTTCTTCTCGGCGGCGAGGGACTGCACCGCGGAGACGACCCCGTGGACGACGTCCCCCATGGCGTAGTCGCCGAGCGAAAGCGTGAGCTGCCCCGCCTCGATCTTGGAGAGGTCGAGCACGTCGTTGATCAGGCCCAGGAGGTGCTGCCCGTTGGTCTTGACCCGCTCGAGCGTCTCGCGAATCGGCGGCGGCACGTCGCCGAAGATGTCGTCCAGGATGAGGTCGGTATAGCCCAGCACGGCGTGCATCGGTGTGCGCAGCTCGTGGCTCATGTTGGCGAGGAACTGCGACTTGTGCTTGCTCGCGAGCTCGAGCTGCTGGCTCTTCTCCTGGATCTCCTGGAACAGACGGGCGTTCTCGACGGCGACGGCCGCCTGGGCGGCGAAGGCCTGGAGCAGGTCGACGCGTGTGGGCCGGAAATCGGCGCCGCGGCTTCGCGCGGTTGTCGGCGGCGAGGACGCCGACGGCGCGGCCGCGGGCGATCATGGGGATGACGAGGAAGCTCTTGACCCGCAGGCCGGCGAGCGCCGAGTAGGGGGGCGCAGGCGGTACTGCACCGGCAGCGGGTGCGTCCTCGGTGAAGCAGCAGCGGCACGCCGTCTCGGCAGACGGCGGCCAGCGCTCCCGCCTCGCCGATGGGGCATCGTCACGCCCGACGAGATCCTGCCAGTCGCTGCTCGCTCGAAGCCCGGCCTGCGGCGGTGACCATGAGCCACGTCGGCATCGGGACCGAGCGTCCAGACGTAGATGCGGTCGAGGCCGACCACCTGGCGCGCGGCGTCGAGGACGCGCGTGAGCTGCTCGGCGAGGGACAGCGGCTCCTGGAGCGCCGTCGAGAGGCGGTAGAGCTGCTCCTGGTTGCGCGAGAGCTTTCTTCGAGCGCCCGGCTCTTCTCGTCGATCTCCCGGAAGCAGCCGCGCATTCTGGATGGCGATGACCGACTGGGTCGCGAAGGTCTGGAGCAGGTCCACGATCGGCGTCGGGAACGTCCCCGCGGCCTTCCGCCGGACCACCAGCCCGCCGATCACGCGGTCCTCGCGCAGGAGCGGGACCGCGAGGAGAGCGAACGGTATCCCGCTTCGAGCATGAAAGGCAGCGGGTAGTTCGGCTGGCTCTCGAGGTCGGCGATCTGGACGGCGGTGCGCGTCGCCGCCGCCTGGCCGATCCCGCTCGCCGATGCCGATGCCGATATGCGACTGGCGAAGCGCCTCGATCAATTCCTCGGTCATGCCGTGAGTTCGCCCGGGGTACGAAGACCTGCGTGGCCTCGTCGAACTCGTAGATGGTGCCGGCGTCGGTCTGCGAGAGCTCGACCGCGTGCGAGACAATGCTGGTGAGGACCGATTGGACGTCCAGGCTTGAGCTGACGGCCTGCCCCACCTCGCCGAGCGCCCGCAGCTCCTCCACCGAGCGTGTCAGCTCTTGCGTCCGCTCCTGCAGCTCCTTGAACAGCCGCACGTTCTCGATGGCGATCACCGCCTGGTCGGCGAAGGTCTTGAGCAGGGCGATCTGCTTGTCGGAGAATGGGTTTACTTCGGTGCGGCGGAGCTGGATCACACCGATCGCCGCGCTTTCCCGCACCAGCGGAACGCTCAGGGTCGTCCGGAGCCCCAGGCGCCTCGCAAGTCGCGCTGCCTTCTGGGAACTCCTCCACCTCGGCCTGAAGGTCGGCCACATGAATGGCCCGCCGCTCGAGTAGCGAGCGTCCCGCGACCGTTCCGCGCACCAGCGGCACCAGAAGTCCCGACGGGCTTGAGAATCGGCGCCGTGGTGGGCAGTCGACCCGCAGGCTGTCCCCTTCGGGGAGAAGAATGACCGCGTCATAGGCCCCGCAAAATCGCGTGGCGCTCTTGACCAGCGCGTCCAGCACGGGCTCGATGTCCGTCGGCGACTGACTGATGACCGCGCAGGATCTCGCTGGTCGCCGTCTGCTGCTCGAGGGCCTCGGTGAGGTCGCGGTTGGCTTCCACAGCTCCGCGCGTGCGCGCCTCCACCTTCTGCTCCAGGCCCTCGTAGGACTCCTTGAGGCTTGCCGTCATGCGGTTGAACGATTCCGCGAGGCCTTGGATCTCGTCGCCCGTGTGCAGCCTCGATCGGCTGGTCGAGCCTCCCGGCGCCGATCCGCGCCGCGCCTTCCTGGAGCACCCGGATCGGCGCGACCATTCGCCGAGCCAGGAGAATGCTGGCCAGGACCGAAAGCCCGAGGCCCAGCACGAAGATGACGGCGCTCCGGATGATGGGGGCTCGGAGGGGAGCGTAGGCGGCAGCCGCAGGGCGTTCGACGAAGACGAACCACCCGAGGGGAGCAATCGCGGCGTGCGCCGCCAGCACCTGCCCGCCGCCGAGACCGTCGGCCACCACGGCCACCGGAGCGCTCGTCGTGGACGCCGAGCGGTCGGCCCGGGCCGACTTCACCTGGGTCGAGACCGGAGAGATCCCGCTTCGTCCGCAACATCCGATTGTCCGGGTGAGCGACCAGCTGGTCGCGGGAATCCACCACGTAGGCATATCCGTCCGGCGCCGACCTCGATCTGAGAAACGATCTTCTGCACCGCGCCGAGGTTGACCTCGGCCGTGGTCACCTCGACGGCGTACTTTCCACGGCACCGCCAGCGTCACGTACGGCTCCGACTCGTTCTTGAGGTAGACGGGACTCCAGTACGTCTTGCCCGCTCTCGCCTCGACGAACTTGGGCGCCCGGGAGAAGTCCTCCTGGCTTCCCACAACATCCGGGTCAAGGCGAGAGACACGAAGCTGCTCCTTGCCGGCGAGGTCGAGATGACTGAGCTCGCCGACGGCGGGGACATTGCGGAAGGACTCTGAGGAAGTCGAGCTCGCGCTGCTCGGCCATGGCCGCTCCCAATCCCTGGCGAAATCCCAGCTTGGCTGGTCCCACCTGGCTCGCGTCGGGATCGTCGGACGCGGTCCGAGTCGTCTCGCGCACTTGCAGCTCGACCTCTTTCAGAAACTGCTCGATGCGGGCCGCCGCGGCCACCGCCTTCGCGCGTTCGACCCGGAGGATCGCGTCCTGAGTCTCCTCGGTAGGCGAAGTAGAGCTCGACCAGACTCGACGCCATCAGCACACCCCCGACCAGGCACGAGGAGGACGACGACGTACTTGCGGAAGAGCCGGCCGCCCGAGGTCGGGTTCGTCATCGCCGGAAGGCGTCGGCGCGGAGCAGGATCTTTCGCGGCACGGTGAGCCCGAGGAGCTCCGCGGTCTTGAGGTTCACCGCGAGATCGATCTTCTCGGCGCCTTCGACGGGCAGGTCCTGAGGCCGGGCCCCCGCAGAATCTTGGCCACCAGCGCGGCGGCCTGGACTCCCTGCGCGTAGTAGTCGGGTCCGTATGATATGAGACCGCCATAGCCGATCCAGAGCGCCGTCCCGAAGACGGCCGGAGCTCGCAAGGCGAGCGACCGCTCGATGATCGCGATGGTAAGGTCCGGGTTCGAGCCTTCCGGCGCCAGCACGGCGTCGCCACGCCGGACTTCGCGGAGCACACGCTTCAGCTCGTCGGCGTCGAGCACCCCTTTGGCAAGACCTCCAGATTCAGGCGCAGCGCCGCCTCGAGCGCCCTGGTGACCATCGGCGTGGTGCCCAGGTCGACGCTGTAGTAGACGAGCCAGACCCGGCGGACTGCCGGAGTCGAGTGTCTTGAGGACCTCCAGACGCTTGGCCACGAGCTCGGTCTGGAGACTCGACACCCCCGTCACGTTGCCGCCGGGCTGGGCCAAGCTTGGTGACGATGCTGGCGCCCACCGGATCGCCCACCAGGGTGAACACGATGGGCACGCTCTCCGTCGCGTCCTTGGCGGCGTTGGTGGCCGCCTCCTGGCTGGTGAAGATCAGGTCGACCCCGGCCTTGACGAGGCCTCGGCGGCGGCGGCCATCGTGTCCAGCTTTCCTCGGTGAAGCGGATGTCGAACGTCACGTCGCGGCCGTCTACGAAGCCGAGCTCCTTGAGCCCGGCCTTGAGCCCTTCGACGGTCGGATGGCTCGCCGCCCACGCCGCGTTGAGGACGCCGATCCGGAACGGGCGAGGCGCCTTCTGCGCCTCGCCCACGTGGGTGGGCGACCAGAGAAGAATCGCCACGGCGACCCAGAGGCAGCGAGGAGCTCTGAAGCCGAAGCTGTGCATCCGTCGCATCGCTACCCGGACACGAACTGGTGGTAGGCGCCTTCGGCGACGTGGTCCCAGGGGCCCACCAGCGCCTGGAACTTCGTGAAGGACGCGTGCACCTTCCTGGCCATGGGAGTCTTCTCGGATTCTTCCTTGACGACCTCGGCCGCCAGCTTCTTGAGATCGCGCAGCACCGGCACCGGGAGCTGGACAATCTCGACCTTGCCCTTGAACTCCGTCTTGAGTCGCTCCGAGCGCGATCGCGTTCTTGGCGTGGAAGTCCGTGAGGCCATAGACCTGGACGGCCGCGGCGGCATGGTCGAGCGTCCGCCGCAGATCGACGGGAAGCGCCTCGTACGCCTTCTTGTTGAAGCCGAACTCGTCCATGGTGCCGGGCTCGTGCCAGCCCGGATAGTAGTAGTACGCGCGCGGTCTTGTGGAGGCCGAGCTTCATGTCGTCGTGCGGCCCGATCCATTCGCTGGCGTCGATCACGCCCCGCTCGAGCGCGGCGTAGATCTCGCTGCCCGGGGTGAGGACCGCCGTGCCACCCGCCTTGGCGATGACCTTGCCGGCCGAGGGCCGTGGCCATGCGCATCTTGAGCCCCTTGTAGTCGCCGATCGTGTTGATCTTCTTCCGGAACCATCCGGCCATCTGCGGAGCGACCGCCGGGCCTGGGCGCGGCACGAGGTTGAAGGCGGCGTACGTCTCCTCCCAGAGCTTGAGCCCGTCGCCCTGGTAGTACCAGGCCGCCATGCCCTCGGGGTTCATGCCGAACGGAACGGTCATGAACCACTCGAGCGCGGGCTCTCTTGGTTCTGCCCAGTAGGTCGGTGACGGCCATGAACGCCTCGATGGTGCCCTTCGAGGTGGCGTCGAAGCAGTCGAGCGGCGGCATGATCTGGCCGCCCGGGAAGACCTCGATCCGGAACCGCCCGCCGCTCATCTCCTCGACGATCTTCGCCAGTCGCTGGGCCGCACCCTGCGGCACGTCGAGCGCCGGGGTCCAGGCCGTGGACATCCGCCACTGGACCTTCGGCTGCGCGATGACGTTGGGGGCGTCGACGATGGCGGCAGCGGCGACGGCCGCCACCGCCCCGCTCGCCTTCGCGATGAACCTGCGTCGTTCGGTCATCACGCTGCCCTCCTCACACCGCGACGAACTGATGGTAGGCGCCTTCGGCGACGTGGTCCCAGGGGCCCACCAGCGCCTGGAACTTCGTGAAGGACGCGTGCACCTTCCTGGCCATGGGGTCTTCTCGGATTCTTCCTGACGACCTCGGCCGCCAGCTTCTTGAGATCGCGCAGCACCGGCACCGGGAGCGGGAGCACCTCGACCTTGCCCTTGAACTCCGTCTTGAGTCGCTCGAGCGCGATCGCGTTCTTCGCGTGGAAGTCCGTGCAGGCCATAGACCTGCACGGCCGCGGCGGCGTGGTCGAGCGTCCGCCGCAGATCGACCGGGAGCGCCTCGTACGCCTTCTTGTTGAAGCCGAACTCGCTCGTGGTGCCGGGCTCGTGCCAGCCCGGGTAGTAGTAGTAGCGCGCGGTCTTGTGCAGGCCCAGCTTCATGTCGTCGTGCGGCCCGACCCATTCGCAGGCGTCGATCACGCCGCGCTCGAGGGCGGCGTAGATCTCGCGCGCCGGGGTGAGGCACCGCCGTGCCGCCCGCCTTGGCGACGACCTTGCCGCCGAGGCCTGTGCCAATGCGCATCTTGAGCCCCTTGTAGTCGCCGATCGTGTTGATCTTCTTCCTGAACCATCCGGCCATCTGCGGGGCACACGCCGGGCCGGGCGCGGCACGAGGTTGAAGGCGGCGTACGCCTCCTCCCAGAGCTTGAGCCCGTCGCCCTGGTAGTACCAGGCCGCCATGCCCTCGGGGTTCATGCCGAACGGGACGGTCGCGAACCACTCGATCGCGGGCTCCTTCGTCGGTCCAGTAGTGCGCGAGACGGCCATGAACGCCTCGATGGTGCCCTTCGAGGCGGCGTCGAAGCAGTCGAACGGCGGCATGATCTGGCCGCCCGGGAAGACCTCGATCCGGAACCGCCCGCCGCTCATCTCCTCGACGACCTTCGCCAGCCGCTGGGCCGCGCCCTGCAGCACGTCGAGCGCCGGGGTCCAGGCCGTCGACATCCGCCACTGGACCTTCGGCTGCGCGATGACGTTGGGGGCGTCGACGATGGCGGCAGCGGCGACGGCCGCCACCGCCCCGCTCGCCGTCGCGATGAACCTGCGTCGTTCGGTCATCACGCTGCCCTCCTCACACCGCGACGAACTGATGGTAGGCGCCTTCGGCGACGTGGTCCCAGGGGCCCACCAGCGCCTGGAACTTCGTGAAGGACGCGTGCACCTTCCTGGCCATGGGGTCTTCTCCGGATTCTTCCTTGACGACCTCGGCCGCCAGCTTCTTGAGATCGCGCAGCACCGGCACCGGGAGCTGGAGCACCTCGACCTTGCCCTTGAACTCCGTCTTGAGTCGCTCGAGCGCGATCGCGTTCTTCGCGTGGAAGTCCGTGAGGCCATAGACCTGGACGGCCGCGGCGGCATGGTCGAGCGTCCGCCGCAGATCGACCGGGAGCGCCTCGTACGCCTTCTTGTTGAAGCCGAACTCGCTGCATGGTGCCGGGCTCGTGCCAGCCCGGGTAGTAGTAGTAGCGCGCGGTCTTGTGCAGGCCCAGCTTCATGTCGTCGTGCGGCCCGACCCATTCGCCGGCGTCGATCACGCCCCGCTCGAGGGCGGCGTAGATCTCGCTGCCCGGGGTGAGCACCGCCGTGCCGCCCGCCTTGGCGATGACCTTGCCGCCGAGGCCCGTGCCAATGCGCATCTTGAGCCCCTTGTAGTCGCCGATCGTGTTGATCTTCTTCCGGAACCATCCGGCCATCTGCGGGGCGATCGACGGGCCGGGGCGCGGCACGAGGTTGAAGGCGGCGTACGTCTCCTCCCAGAGCTTGAGCCCGTCGCCCTGGTAGTACCAGGCCGCCATGCCCTCGGGGTTCATGCCGAACGGGACGGTCGCGAACCACTCGATCGCGGGCTCCTTTGTCGGCCCAGTAGTGCGGCGGCCCATGAACGCCTCGATGGTGCCCTTGCGAGGCGGCGTCGAAGCAGTCGAACGGCGGCATGATCTGGCCGCCCGGGAAGACCTCGATCCGGAACCGCCCGCCGCTCATCTCCTCGACGACCTTCGCCAGCCGCTGGGCCGCGCCCTGCAGCACGTCGAGCGCCGGGGTCCAGGTCGTCGACATTCGCCACTGGACCTTCGGCTGCGCGATGACGTTGGGGGCGTCGACGATGGCGGCAGCAGCGACGGCCGCGATCGCCCCGCTCGCCTTCGCGATGAACCTGCGTCGTTCGGTCATCACGCTGCCCTCCTCACACCGCGACGAACTGATGGTAGGCGCCTTCGGCGACGTGGTCCCAGGGGCCCACCAGCGCCTGGAACTTCGTGAAGGACGCGTGCACCTTCCTGGCCATGGGGGTCTTCTCCGGATTCTTCCTTGACGACCTCGGCCGCCAGCTTCTTGAGATCGCGCAGCACCGGCACCGGGAGCTGGAGCACCTCGACCTTGCCCTTGAACTCCGTCTTGAGTCGCTCGAGCGCGATCGCGTTCTTCGACGTGGAAGTCCGTGAGGCCATAGACCTGCACGGCCGCGGCGGCATGGTCGAGCGTCCGCCGCAGATCGACCGGGAGCGCCTCGTACGCCTTCTTGTTGAAGCCGAACTCGCTCGTGGTGCCGGGCTCGTGCCAGCCCGGGTAGTAGTAGTAGCGCGCGGTCTTGTGCAGGCCCAGCTTCATGTCGTCGTGCGGCCCGACCCATTCGCAGGCGTCGATGACGCCCCGCTCGAGGGCGGCGTAGATCTCGCTGCCGGGGTGAGCACCGCCGTGCCGCCCGCCCTGGCGACGACCTTGCCGCCGAGGCTCGTGCCAATGCGCATCTTGAGGCCCTTTGTAGTCGCCGATCGTGTTGATCTTCTTCCGGAACCATCCGGCCATCTGCGGGGCAGTTCGCACGTGGCCGGGGCGCGGCACGAGGTTGAAGGCGGCGTACGCCTCCTCCCAGAGCTTGAGCCCGTCGCCCTGGTAGTACCAGGCCGCCATGCCCTCGGGGTTCATGCCGAACGGGATGGTCGCGAACCACTCGATCGCGGGCTCCTTTGTCCTTCCAGTAGATGCGAGCAGCCCATGAACGCCTCGATCGTGCCCTTCGAGGCGGCGTCGAAGCAGTCGAACGGCGGCATGATCTGGCCGCCCGGGAAGACCTCGATCCGGAACCGCCCGCCGCTCATCTCCTCGACGACCTTCGCCAGTCGCTGGGCCGCGCCTTGCAGGCACGTCGAGCGCCGGGGTCCAGGCCGTCGACATTCGCCACTGGACCTTCGGCTGCGCGATGACGTTGGGGGCGTCGACGATGGCGGCAGCGGCCACGGCCGCCACCGCCCCGCTCGCCGTCGCGATGAACCTGCGTCGTTCGGTCATCACGCTGCCCTCCTCACACCGCGACGAACTGATGGTAGGCGCCTTCGGCGACGTGGTCCCAGGGGCCCACCAGCGCCTGGAACTTCGTGAAGGACGCGTGCACCTTCCTGGCCATGGGGTCTTCTCGGATTCCTCCCTGACGACCTCGGCCGCCAGCTTCTTGAGATCGCGCAGCACCGGCACCGGGAGCTGGAGCACCTCGACCTTGCCCTTGAACTCCGTCTTGAGTCGCTCGAGCGCGATCGCGTTCTTCGGCGTGGAAGTCCGTGAGGCCATAGACCTGGACGGCCGCGGCGCGCATGGTCGAGCGTCCGCCGCAGATCGACCGGGAGCGCGTCGTCGTACGCCTTCTTGTTGAAGCCGAACTCAGCTGTCGTGCCGGGCTCGTGCCAGCCCGGGTAGTAGTAGTAGCGCGCGGTCTTGTGCAGGCCCGAGCTTCATGTCGTCGTGCGGGCCGACCCATTCGGCAGGCGTCGATCACGCCCCGCTCGAGCGCGGCGTAGATCTCGCTGCCCGGGGTGAGCACCGCCGTGCCGCCCGCCTTGGCGATAGACCTTGCCGCCGAGGCCCGTGCCAATGCGCATCTTGAGCCCCTTGAAGTCGCCGATCGTGTTGATCTTCTTCCGGAACCATCCAGCCATCTGCGGAGCAATCGCCGATGGCCGGGCCGCGGGCACGAGGTTGAAGGCGGCGTACGCCTCCTCCCAGAGCTTGAGCCCGTCGCCCTGGTAGAACCAGGCGGCCATGCCCTCGGGGTTCATGCCGAACGGGACGGTCGCGAACCACTCGATGCGCCGGCTCCTTTGGCGCTCCAGTACTGCGGCGACGCCCATGAACGCCTCGATCGGTGCCCTTGGAGGCGGCGTCGAAGCAGTCGAACGGCGGCATGATCTGGCCGCCCGGAAGACCTCGATCCGGAACCGCCCGCCGCTCATCTCCTCGACGACCTTCGCCAGCCGCTGGGCCGCGCCCTGGAGCACGTCGAGCGCCGCGGTCCAGGCCGGTGGACATTCGCCACTGGACCTTCGGCTGCGCGATGACGTTGGGGGCGTCGACGACCGCGGCTACCCGGCGGCGGCCAGCGATCGCTCGCCCGCCTTCACGATGAATCGGCGTCGTTCCATCGGTGCTCCCGTCTATCTCCGCGAGGCCATCCTGGGGCACAAAACGTCGAGAGTCTCGACGTCACCCCGCCACGAGCTGGTGGTAGGCGCCTTCGGCGACGTGGTCCCACGGGCCGACCAGCGCCTGGAACTTCGTGAAGGACGCGTGCACCTTGCGGGCCATGGGGGTCTTCGTCGGACTCTTCCCTGACGACCTCGATCGACAGCTTCTGGAGGCCATGCAGGACCGGCGTCGGGAAGGCGAGAATTTCGACCTTGCTCTTGAACGTCGTTCTCAAGCTGCTCGAGCGCGATTGCGTTCTTCGGTGTGGTAATCCGTGCCGCTATGGACCTGGACTGCCGCCGACGGCATGGTCGAGCGTCCGCCGCAGATCCACCGGGTAGGGCCTCGTAGGCCTTCTTGTTGAAGCCAAACTCGTTTATCGTTCCCGGCTCGTGCCAGCCGGGGTAGTAGTAGTACCGGCGCGGTATGGTGGAGACCCAGCTTCATGTCTTCATGCGGCGCCACACACTCCGCAGGCGTCGATGACACCTCGCTCGAGGGCGGCGTAGATATCGCCGCCCGGGTGAGCACCGTCGTGCCACCCGCCTCGAGCGATGACCTTGCCGCCGAGATTCGGGATGCGCATCCTGAGTCCCTTGAAGTCTGCCGAGCGTGGTGATCTTCTTCCGGAACCACCCGCCCATCTGCGGGGCAACGGCAAAGCCAGGGCGCGGCACCAGGTTGAAGGGGGCGTAGCGCCTCCTCCCAGAGCCTGAGTCCGTCGCCCTGGTAGAACCAGGCGGTCATGCCCTCGGCGTTCATGCCGAACGGGATGGTCCCGAACCACTCGAGCGCGGGCTCTCTGTTGGCCCAGTACTGCGGCGAGCCCATGAACGCCTCGATGGTGCCCTTGGAGGCGGCGTCGAAGCACTCGAACGGGGGCATGATCTCGCCGCCGGCGCGGACCTCGATCCGGAACCGACCCGCCGCTCATCTCGTCGACCATCCGGTCCAGCACGCTGAGCTGCCCGGTTGTGCATGTCGACGGAGGGCGCGAGTGCAGTCGACATCCGCCACTGGATCTTCGGCTGCGCAATGACGTTGGGGGCGTCGACGACAGCCGCGGCGCCCACAGCCGCCAGGGCACCACTCGCCTTCACGAGGAATCGGCGTCGTTGCAAGGTGCTGACCTCCTTCACGCGGGCGGACGTGCCGGGCGGGTGACGACGCAGTGCGTGATCATCCTGCGACGAGCTGGTGGTAGGCGCCTTCGGCGACGTGGTCCCAGGGGCCCACCAGCGCCTGGAATTTCGTGAACGACGCGTGGACCTTCCGGGCCATCGGGGTTCTTTCGGATTCCTCCTTGAGGACCTGAGTCGACAGCTTCCCGAGCTCACGCAGGACGGATGCGGGGAGCGGGAGAATTTCGACCTTCCCCTTGAACTCCGCCCTCAGCCGTTCGAGCGCGGCAGCATTCTTCGCATGGTAGTGCGCCAGGCCGTAGACCTGGACCGCCGCTGCCGCATGGTCGAGGATCCGCTGAAAATCCACCGGGAGCGCGTCGTAGGCCTTCTTGTTGAAGCTGAACTCATTCATAGCGCCTGTATCCTGCCAGCCCGGGTAATAGTAGTGGCGCGCCGTTTGATGGAGGCCGAGCTTCATGTCGTCGTACGGCCCGACCCACTCCGCGGCGTCGATCACGCCCCGCTCGAGCGCGGGTAGATGTCGGCGGCAGGGGTGAGGACCGCTGTAGCGCCCGCCTTGGTGACGACCTTGCGGCCGAGATTGCTCCCCATGCGCACCTTGAGCCCCTTGTAATCATCGATCGTCGTGATCTTCTCTCTGAACCACCCGGCCATCTGCGGCGCGAATGCCGGACCCTGGCGAGGCACGAGGTTGAAGGAGGCGTACGTCTCCTCCCAGAGCTTGAGGCCACCGCCTTGTTGGTACCAGGACGGCTCATCGCCTCGGGGTTCATGCCGAAAGGGATGGTGCCGAACCACTCGATCGCGGGCTCCTTCGCCGAACCAGTACACCGGGGCGGCCATGAATGCCTGGATATCAATGCCCTTCGAGGCGGCGTCAAAGCACTCGAAGGGCGGCATGATCTGGCCGCCCGGAAACACCTCGATCCGAAGCCGCCCGCCACTCATTTCCTCGACGATCCTGGCCCAGCGCCTCCGGCAGAGCCGTGCAGAACGTCGAGCGTCCGGGGTAGGCCGTCGACAGCCGCCACTGGATCTTCGGCTGCGCAATGACGCTGGGGGCGTCGACGACAGCTACGGCCCCTACTGCCGCCAGCGTGCCGCCAGCCTTCACGATGAAGCGGCGTCGTTCCACGAGAGGGCCTCGCTTCACAAGATGCGGCGAGTGTGGTTCCAGGCGGACCACGGCGCCCGGTCACCCCGCCACGAACTGATGGTAGGCGCCCTCGGCCACGTGGTCCCAGGGCCCTACCAGCGCCTGGAACTTCGTGTAGGACGCGTGCACCTTCCGGGCCATGGGCGTCTTCTCCTGATTCCTTGCTTACGACCTCGGCCGCCAGCTTCTTGAGATCGCGCAGGAATGGAGGCGGAAGCTGAAGGATCTCGACCTTGCCCTTGAACTCCGTTCGTAGCCGCTCGAGTGCGATCGCATTTTCTGGCGTGTACTCCGCGCGGCCATAGACATGAACTGCGGAGACCGCATGGTCGAGCACGCGCCGCAGATCGACCGGGAGGGCTTCGTACGCCTTCTTGTTGAAGGTGAACTCGTTCACGTTGCTGAGCTCGTGCCAGCCGGGATAGTAGTAGTACCGGGCGGTCTGATGGAGGCCCAGCTTCATGTCGTCGTGCGGCGCGACCCATTCGGCGGCGTCGATGACGCCCCGTTCGAGGGCGGCATAGATCTCGGCGGCGGGGATCAGGACCGCCGTTCCACCGCCCTGGCGATGACCTTGCCGCCGAGGCCCGTGCCGATGCGCATCTTCAGTCCGTTGAAGTCGCCGATCGCGTTGATCTTCTTCCGGAACCACCCGCCATCTGCGGAGCCACCACCGGAGACGGCCGGGGCACCAGGTTGAAGGGAGCGTACGTCTCCTCCCAGAGCTTGAGCCCGTCGCCCTGGTAGAACCAGGCGGACATGCCCGCGTTGTTCATCCCGAAGGGGATGCTGGTGAACCACTCGATCGCGGGCTCTTTTTGGTACCAGTAGGCCGAGGTGGCCATGAACGCCTCGATCGTGCCTTTGGAGGCCGCGTCGAAGCATTCGAAGGGCGGCATGATTTGACCGCTCGGGAAGACCTCGATCCGGAACCGCCCCCGCTCATCTCGGCGACGATCGCCGACAGCCGCTCAGCCCTGCCGTTGCAGCGTGTCGAGCACGGGCGGCCAAGTCGTGGGCATCCGCCACTGGACTTTCGGCTGCGCGATGACATTCGGCGCATCGACGGCGGCCGCGGCTGCTGCGGCCGTCAGCATGCCGCCTGCTTTCACGATGAACCGGCGTCGTTCCACGGTCGTCACCTTCTTCTCGGGGCACGGAAACAGGACGATCCATGCCCTTGGCGGGGTCCTGCGATCGGATCACCCGGTCAGGAGCTGCTGGTAGGCGCCCTCGGCGACGCGGTCCCAGGGGCCCCACCAGCGCCTGGAACTTCGCGAAGGAGGCGTTGACCTTGCGAGCCATCGGGCTCTTCTCCGAGTACTCCTGGATCACCTGGGTCGCGATCTTCTTGAGCTCTCGCAGGACCGGCGCCGGGAACTGGACGAGCTCGACCTTGTCCTTGAACTCCGTCTTGAGCCGCTCGAGTGCGATGGCGTTCTTGGCGTGGAAGTCCATGAGCCCGTGGACCTGGGTCGCGACCGCCGCGAGGTCGAGGATCCGCCGAAGATCCGCCGGCAGACTCTCGTACGCCTTCTTGTTGAAGCCGAACTCGCTCACGGTGCCGGGCTCGTGCCAGCCGGGATAGTAGTAGTACCGCGCCGTCTTGTGGAGGCCCAGCTTCATGTCGTCGTGCGGCCCGACCCACTCGCCGGCATCGATCACGCCCGCGCTCGAGGGAGGGATAAATCTCGGCGGCCGGAGTGAGCACTGGCGTGGCGCCTGCCTTGCGCGATGACCTGCCCGCCGAGGCCCGCGATGCGCATCTTGAGGCCCTTGTAGTCGGCCAGGGTGTTGATCTTCTTCCGGAACCATCCGCCCATCTGTGGCGCGAATCCCGGGCCGAGGCGCGGGATCGAGGTTGAAGGGCGCGAACGTCTCCTCCCAAACCTTGAGCCCGTCCCCGTGGTAGTACCAGGCCGCCATGCCCTGCGGATCCATGCCGAAGGGGATGGTCGAGAACCAGGCGGTTGCCGGGTCCCGGTCGACCCAGTAGGTGCCCGCGGCCATGAAGCCCTCGATCTCCGCCCTTCGACGTCGCGTCGAAGCGGGCGAAGGGCGCCATGATCTGGCCGCCCGGATAAACCTGAATCTTGAATCGGCCGCCGCTCGTCTCCTCACGACTTGGCCGACTCTCTCGGCTGACGTCTGGAGGTTGTCGAGCTGCGGGGCCAGGCGGTGGACATCCGCCACTGGACCTTGGGCTGGGCGATGACGCTGGGGGCATCGACGATGGCGGCGGCGCCGGCCGCTGCCACCAGCCCCCGGCCGTGGCGATGAAGCTGCGTCGTCCCGTCATGGCGCGGCCTCTCTCGTCTCCGACGACCTGACAGCAGGCATCCCCTGAGGTGGGGCGAAACGCGCGGATGGTTGCCTTCGCGATCGGCACGTCGCCGTGCGCGCGGCAGCGACGACATCAGGAGACAGGACGGAACGATGCGGTGGAGCCGCGGTCCATCGCTACCTCCCCGACGTTGGGGTCACGAGGCGCAGCACCGGCCGGCGGCGCTCCCGAGGACGCCGGGGAGCTTCGCGGCGCGCCCAAGGATACTCCGAATCAAGCCCTGGCGCGAGCCTGTCCGACGCGTGGCGACTCGCGCGCGCCGCGAGGGCCGGATGACGTCCGGCGATCCGCCGCTATCGGCGCGGCCCGTCATTCAGGCCTACTGGCTTGCGGTAGAATGAGCCCGCGATGCGATCGGTCCCCTCGTCCTCGGTGTGCTCGCCTCGGGTCGGGGGTCGAACCTCCAGGCGATCCTAGACGCGATCGAGGCGGGCCGCTGCCCGCGCGCGGGTGGCGGTGGTCGTGAGCGACCGGAAGGATGCGGCGGCGCTCGACCGCGCGCGCCAGGCCGGCAGCGAGGCGGTGCACCTCGACCCCAGGGCCTATCCGGACCGGGTGGCGTTCGACGAGGCGGTCGCGGACGTGCTCGGACCGGCACGCGGTCGAGTTGGTCTGCCTGGCCGGGTACATGCGGGTCCTGTCGGTCGAGTTCGTCCGGCGCTTCCCGGCCGGATCCTGAACGTCCATCCGGCGCTGCTGCCGGCGTTCCCGGTCTGCACGCCCAGCGCCAGGCCCTCGAGCACGGCGTCAAGGTCGCCGGCGCAACCGTCCACTTCGTCGACGAGGGCGTGGACACCGGGCCGATCGTCCTGCAGTCCGCCGTGCCCGTCCTCGACGACGACACGGAGGACACGCTGGCGGCGCGGATCCTCGTCGAGGAGCATCGCCTCTACCCGAGGCGATCCGTCTCTACGCCGAGGGTCGCCTCCGAGCTCACGCGGCCGCGCGGGTGTCGGGCGGAAGGCCACGAGCCGACGGTCGACCCAGGGCGCCGAGGCACGGTAGCCCGAGTGAGCGAGATCCGCCGGGCGCTTCTCTCCGTTTCCGACAAGACCGGGCTGGTCGACCTGGCCCGCGGCCTCGCCGAGCTGGGCGTCGAGCTCGTGTCGACCGGCGGCACGGCGCGAGCGCTCACGGCCGCCGGGCTGGCCGTCCGCGAGGTCGCCGAGGTGACAGGATTCCCCGAGATGCTCGACGGACGGGTCAAGACCCTCCACCCGTCCATCCACGGAGGGATCCTCGCCCGCCGCGACGTGCCGGCGCACCAGCAGGCGCTCGCGACGCCACGGGATCGGCGCGATCGATCTGGTCGCCGTGAACCTGTACCCGTTCGAGGCCACCGTCGCCAAGGAGGGCATCGCCTTCGAGGAGGCGATCGAGCAGATCGACGTCGGCGGGCCCGCGATGATCCGCGCGGCCGCCAAGAACCACGCCGGCGTGGTGGTGCTGGTCGACCCGGGCCAGTACGTCGCCGGTCCTGGAGGAGCTCCGCCGATCGGGCGGCGCGGTGTCGCCGGAGACGCGGCAGCGGCTCGCGCTGGAGGCATTCCGGCGCACGGCGCAGTACGACGCGGCCGATCGCCGCGCTGGCTAGGACGCCCGCTGCCGCGACGGGCCCGGTCGCCGGGCGACGCGCTCCGCTTCCCGCCGGTCCTGCACCTCGACGCCGAGCGGGTGGCGCCGCTGCGCTACGGCGAGAACCCGCACCAGCGCGCGGCCTTCTACCGGCCGGTCGGTCCGGCTGCTGGGAACGGGCGGTCTCGGGGCGCTGCGGCAGCTCCACGGTCCCGAGCTGTCCTACAACAACCTGCTCGACCTCGCCGGGGCGCTGGGTCTGCTCGTCGAGTTCACGGAGCCGGCGGCCGTCGTGGTGAAGCACACGAATCCCTGCGGCGCCGCGGTGGGGCCTGACGTCGTGCACGGCGTTCGGCGCGGGCGCGGGCCTCGGATCCGGTCTCGATCTACGGCGGGGTCGTCGGCGTCAACCGACCCGTCGACCGCGCGCCTCGTGGAGGCGCTGTCCGGCATTCTGCTCGAGATCCTCTTCGCTCCGGCGCTTCGAGCCGGACGCCCTCGATGAGCTCCGGCGCACCAGAAGAAGCTCCGCGTGCTCGAGCTTCCGGTGGGCCGGCCGCCGGCGCGGCGCCGCGCCGCTCGAGCTGCGAAGCGTGCCCGGGGACTTCTGGTCCAGGAGGCGGACGTGGTCGGCCTCGACCCGGTGGCCGTCCGCGTGGTGAGCCGGCGCCAGCCGACGCCCGCCGGAGTGGCGCGCGGTCCGCTTCGCCTGGAAGGTCGCCAAGCACGTGAAGTCCAACGCGATCGTGCTGACGTCGGAGGACCAGGTGCTGGGGGTCGGCGCGGGGCAGATGAGCCGGGTCGACGCGGCGCGCCTCGCCGTCATGCGGGCGCGCGAGCACGGCCACGAGCTCGGCGGCGCCGTCGTGGCCTCGGACGCGTTCTTCCCGTTCCGGGACGGGCTCGACGTCGTGGCGAAGGCGGGCGTGACCGGCCGCCATCCATCCGGGGGCTCGATCCGGGACGACGAGATCGTGGCGGCGGCCGACGAGCACGGCGTGGCCATGGTCACCACCGGAATCCGGCACTTCAAGCATTGACCGCGCCCGGCTGGGTCTTCACGGAGCGGGACGTAGTCCGGCTCCTGGCCCTGAATCCTGCGCCGTACGGACCAGCTCCGTCGGCTCGGGCTCCTCCATCCCGCCGGCCCGCGCCGACCAGTACGACCTTCCGCGACCTGGTGGCCCTGCGGGTCGCCCGGACGCTCCTCGACCAGGGCGCGACGGTCCGCCAGATACGCCGGGCGCTCGAGACGCTCCGGCGGCTCGGGCACGCGTCGGAGGCGCCGCTCGCCGAGCTGCGAGTCACCGTCCGCGACGGCGAGATCTTCATCGAGCGCGACGCGAGGCTCCACGAGCCGTCGGGGCAGATCGTGATGGAGTTCTCGGAGAAGGGGCTCGCCGAGGAGGCGCGCGTCTCCGCGCTGCGCGGGCTCGTGCGGCCCTCGCTACCGCCGAGCGGGAGCGAGGTGGAGCGCTGGTTCGAGCTGGCGTCCGAGCTCGATGGCGACCCGAGCCAGTGGACCCAGGCGGTGGACGCGTACCAGCGGGTGACGACGCTGGCGCCCGACCACGGGGCGGCCTGGAACAACCTGGGGCTCCTCCAGCACCGCATGGGACGCCACGAGGATGCGCGGCGGCACTACGAGGTGGCGCTCGCCGCGGATCCGACGCTGGCCGAGGCCGCGTACAACCTCGGGTCGCTGTACGACGACCTCGGCAACGCGGCGCAGGCGACCCTCTGGTACCGTCGGGCGCTCGAGATCCGGCCCGACTACGCCGACGCCCACTTCAATCTGGCGTCCGCGCTCGAGCGGGCGGGGACGGAGAGGCGGCGCGGCGCCACTGGAGCCGATACCTCGAGCTCGACCCCGACAGCCGCTGGGCGGAGATCGCCCGGGCCTGGGTGAACGGCGAGAGCTCGTGAGCGGTCTCCGCGTCCTCCTCGTCGGGGGCGGTGGCCGCGAGCACGCGCCTCGCCTGGAAGCTCGTCCCGCAGCCCGAAGCTCGGGGCGCTGTATGCGGCCCCGGGCAATCCCGGCATCGCGCAGCGTGGCCGAGTGCGTGCCCGTTCGCGCCGACGACGTCCCGGCGATCGTCGATCTGGCGACGCGGGAGCGGATCGATCTCACGGTGGTGGGGCCCGAGGGGCCCCTGGCACTCGGGCTGGTCGATGCGCTCGCGGCCAGGGCGACGCTGGCCTTCGGCCCGCCGCGCGCGCCGCGGCGCTGGAGAGCTCAAGGCCTTCGCCAAGGATCTCTTCGACCGGCACGGCATCCCGACGGCGCGCTTCCGCACCTTCGACGATGCGGCCGCGGCGCGCGCGTTCGTGGCGGAGCTCGGCGGGCGGGCGGTGGTCAAGGCGGACGGCCTCGCGGCGGGCAAGGGCGCTGTCCTGTGCGCCGATCCCGCCGAGGCCAGCTCGCGCGATCCACGACATGCTCGAGCGGCGCGTGTTCGGGAGGCTGGCGCGCGCGTCGTGGTGGAGGAGTACCTCGACGGGGAAGAGGTGTCCGTCTTCGCGCTGACCGATGGCCGGACCGTGTGCTCCGCTCGCGTCCGCCCAGGATCACAAGGCCGTCTTCGACGGCGACCGGGGCCCAACACGGGCGGTATGGGGGCGTACTCGCCGGCGCCGGCGCTCGACGCGGCTCTCTCGGAGGAAGTCGTCCGGACCGTGCTGGAGCCGACCATCCGCGCGATGGCCGCCGAGGGACGTCCCTACCGGGGCGTGCTCTTCGCCGGGCTCATGCTGACGCCGAAGGGCCTGCGAGTGCTCGAGTACAACGTGCGGTTCGGCGATCCCGAGTGCCAGGTCCTCATGCTCCGGCTCGCCGACGACCTCCTGCCGCTCTGCCACGCGGTCGCGGAGGGGCGCGGGCTGCCGCCGTCGGTGACCTGGCGTGACGAGGCCGCCGTGTGCGTGGTGCTCGCGTCCGGTGGGTATCCCGGCGAGTATCCGACCGGCCTGCCGATCGAGGGCATCGAGCGTGCCGAGGCCTCGCCCCGGCGTCACTGTCTTCCACGCCGGCACCGCTGCTGCGCGACGGCCGGCTGACGACGGCGGGCGGCCGCGTCCTGGGCGTGACGGCGCTCGGCGCCGACATCCCGGCGGCGGTGGCCGGCGCCTACGCCGCGGCGGCGGACATCAGCTTCGACGGCGTGCACTACCGGCGCGACATCGGCCACCGCGCGCTCCGGCGCCTCCCGCGCCCCGGCAGGACCGGCGCGGTCCGGTGAGGCGTGCCGGCTCGGCTCGTCGTCGACGCGAGCCGCCCGGCCGCGTCGGCGCTCGAGGCGGCGGCGCGCCTTCTTGCGCGGGAGCCCTCGTCGCATTCCCGACCGAGACCTTCTACGGACTCGGCGCCACGCGCGCTCGACGAGGCGGCGGTGGCCCGGGTCTTCCACGCGAAGGGCCGGCCGGCGGACAAGCCGCTGCTCGTGCTGCGTCGACTCCGCTCGAGATGGTGGACCGGGTCGCGCGGGAGGTGCCGGCGCGCGCCCGCCGGCTCATGGCCCGGTACTGGCCCGGGCGCGCTGACGCTCGTGCTGCGTGCGCACGCCGACCTCCCGACGCGCTCACTGCCGGCACTGGGGACGATCGGCGTCCGGCTGCCCGGCCATCCGGTTGCCCGCGCGCTTGGTCAGCGCGCGCTCGGAGAGCCGGTGACGGCTCCGAGCGCGAACTCCCACGGGCAGGCGAGCCCGACGACGGCCGATGAGGTGATCGCGGGACTCGGGGATCGCGTCGATCTCGTCCTCGATGGGGGCGCGACGCTCGGAGGTCCGGCCTCGACGCTGCTCGATCTCACCCGCACGCCGCCCGTTGTCCTGCGCGTGGGTGCCGTCGATGCCTGGTTCCCGAGGATCTCGCGGGCTGAGCGCCTTGTGCGGCCCACAGAGGGCGGCAGTATAGTCGCGATGGGGCCGGGGCCCAACGACGGGACCGAGACTGGTGTCCCGGCGCGGCGGAGCCTTGGCACAACCTGAGCTCTCGAAGACCACGAGAAGCCTCCCGCGAGGCGAGACCTTCCGGACCTCGAGCTCCCGCGACGTCACGAAGAGATTCGGGAAGTCGTCGCGCTCGATGCCGTGTCGCTCGACATCGCGCGTGGGCAGTTCGTCACCCTCCTGGGCCCGAGCGGCTGCGGGAAGACCACCGACGCTCCGCATCGTCGCGGGCTTCGAGGCCCAGACAGGCGGGTCGGTCTCGATCCGGGTCGAGCGCGTCGACGGGCTGCCCCGTACCGGCGGAACGTCAACACCGTCTTCCAGAACTACGCGCTGTTTCCGCACCTGTCCGTCTTCGAGAACGTCGCGTTCGGGCTGCGGGTGAGGTCCCGGCCCGCCGCCGAGATCCGGCGCACCGTCGGACAGGCGCTCGAGCAGGTGCGGCTCGGCGCGCCTGGATCGCCGGCGGCCCCACGAGCTGTCGGGCGGCCAGCAGCAGCGGGTCGCGCTCGCGCGCGCGCTCGTCAACCACCCGGCGCGATCCTGCTCCTCGACGAGCCGCTCAGGGCCCTCGACCTCAAGCTCCGCAAGGAGATGCAGCTCGAGCTCAAGCGCGTGCACCGCGAGGTCGGCATCACGTTCATCTGCGTGACGCACGATCAGGAAGAGGCCCTCACGATGTCGGACCTCATCGCGGTCATGGACGCGGGTCGGATCGTCCAGCTGGGGCCGCCGCGCGCGACGTCTACGACCGGCCGCGCACGACGCTTCGTCGCGAACTTCGTGGGCGTGAGCAACCTTCCTCGCCGGCGTGGTCCGAGAGCGCGCGGGCCGCACCGCGACCATCGAGCTGGACGACGGGTTGGCGCTTCGGCAAGACGCTCGCGCGGCCGCCGGCGCCGGGCGACCGAGTGCTCGTGGCGGTGCGGCCCGAAAGCTGCGGGTCACCACGAGCGGCCGGGGGCCCGGGGGCAGCTCGAGGACTTCGTGTACCTGGGGAGCCGCGCGCACCCTGGTCGTTCGGCTCGGCGGCGATCGGCTTCTCCAGGTCGAGGACTCCACGGCCGAGCTCGGGAACGGCGCGGGGCGCATCGGCCGAGCCGATCGCCGTGGAGTGGAGTGACTCGGACTGCGTGGTCTTCGACGCCGCCGGGGCGAACGGCTGCGAGTAGGGGACGCGTGGACGGTTTGACCGGCGGCCCGGTCGGCGCGAGGCGGCCTTCGCCGCATCGGGCCTCACCCGATCATCGCGGCGCTTCCGGCCCTGCCGCTCATGGCCTGGGTCATCGTGTTCATCCTGGTGCCGATGGGCACCATGGGGGTGTTCAGCCTCTGGCGGTATCGCACAACTTCGACCTCGAGCCGGTCTGGAACCTCGGCAACTACGCGGGCCGTCCTGACGCAGCCGGTGTACGCGCGGGTCATGGGCCGCACGCTCGAGATCGCCGCGCTGGTCACGGTGGGGTGCATCGCGCTCGCCTATCCGTTTGCCGTACTTCCTGGCCCGGCGGACGCAGCGGTGGCAGGGGCTCCTGATCGTGCTCGTCATGGTCCCGTTCTGGACGAGCTTCCTGATTCGCACCTACGCGTGGATGAGCATCCTGTCGAGCAACGGCGTCATCAACTCCGGTGCTCCGCCGCGCGGGCGTGGTCGACCAGCCCATCCAGCTCCTCTACACGATGACGGCGGTGGTCATCGCGGGGATCTACCTCTACCTCCCGTTCGCGGTGCTCTCCATCTACACCTCGCTCGAGAAGCTCGAGGGCTTCGCTCGAGGAAGCGTCGATGGACCTCGGGCGGGGCCCTGGACGACGTTCCGCCGGGTCACGTTTCCCCTGAGCCTCGCCCGGCGTGCAGGCCGCCGTCATCTTCGTCTTCGTGCCGGCGCTCGGCCTCTTCGTGACGCCCGCGCTCCTGGGCGGCGCGAATGCCACGATGATCGGCAACCTCCAGGTCACGATCTTCAAGACCTCCCTCGATTTCGCTCTGGGATCCGCGGTGTCCTTCGTGGTGCTGGCGGTGGCCCTGGTGGCGGTGACGCTGTTCCGGACGCTCGGTCGACCTCGAGCGCGTGTACGCGGGCGGCGTCGGCCAGCTGACGGCGCGCGCGCGGCGGAGCCAGAGCCACAGCGCGCCGGGATCCTGGGTGGCTACGCGGCGCTCACGTACGTCTTCCTGTTCCTGCCGGTGGCGTTCCTGATCCTCTTCTCGTTCAGCTCGGCCGCCGGCGGGTGTTCCCGCCGCCGGGATATACGCTCCAGTGGTACCGAGAGGCGCTCGACGATCCGTGGCTGATGACCTCGGTGTGGAACAGCTTCATGATCGCCGTGCTGTCGGCGCTGATCGCCGGTGGTGATCGCCACGCCGGAGGCATACGCCATCGTGCGCTACCGGTTTCCCGGCCGGAGCCTGGTCCGCCAGGCCCTGATCATCCCGCTCATCGTCCCGACGATCATGCTGGGGTTCGGGCTCATGCTGCTGTTCAAGGCCCTCGACATCGAGCTGTCGCTCGTGACGATCCTGATCGGCCACGCGACCTACGTGCTGCCGTTCGCGTTCTTCGTGATCGCGGCCCAGCAGTACGGCTTCGACCGCACGCTCGGGAGAGGCGGCCATGGACCTGGGCGCCGACCGCCTGCGCACCTTCCGGTCGGTGACGCTGCCCCTCATGGTCCCCGGGCTGGCGGCGGCGGGAATCCTCGCCTTCACGCTCTCGCTCGACGAGTTCATCATCACGTTCCTGTTGACGAGCACGACGCAGACACGCTGCCGCTCTACGTGTGGGGCATGCTGCGCACGATCGTCTCCCCGACGGTGAACGCCGTGGCGACCCTGATCGTCATCGCGTCACGTTCGCGCTGATCGGAGGAATGTTCCTGGTCCAGACTGTGGTCAGGCGGCGCGCGTCCGGATCCGCCGGGGGTGAGCGGGGCGGGACGCCGGCCTTCGGCCCGCGGGGCCGGAGGTGGTCGAGATTCCGAGGTCACCTCCAGCACAAGGAGGCTCAGATGAGCGAGCAGTCTAAGCAAGCGGTTTCGGCGGCGAGACTTCCTGCGAGGCACGGCGGCGGTGGCCGGAGGGGTCATGGCTGCCGGCGGGGTGCGGCCAGCGGCCGCGCAGGGCGAGGCCGGTGAACTGGCTGAGCTGGTCCGTGTACCAGCTCCTCGAGCTCATGAAGGACTTCACGCGCGAAGACCAAGATCCAGATCAATCCGATCAACTTCGAGGACGACTCCGAAGGCTACCTGAAGGTGAAGCAGGGCGGCGGCAAGCAGTTCGACATCAGCATGTCGGACGGCTTCTGGCCGCAGTTCAGTACAACAAGGCCGGCCTCATCGAGGGGCTCGACTTCGAGAAGATGTCGAGCGGCAGACGCTCGGCGCCCCTGCTGAAGAACCTGAAGATCTGGAAAACGGCCGACGGCAACGAGATGATTGCCAGTTCCCCAACCAGTGGTCGGCGGAGCCCATCGTCTCACCGGAAGGGCACGATCCCGGAGTTCACCTCAGTGGGACATCCTGTGGGACAAGAAGTACAAGGGCGCATCATCCAGATGGACCGGCCCTCCGAGTAACATCGCCGCCGTCGCGATCTATCTCGGGTTCAAGGAACCGTTCAACCTGACGGATGACCAGCTGCAGCAGGTGAAGAAAGAAGCTCACTGGAGCAGCGCCCGCTCATCAAGACCTTCACCGCCGCCTCCTCGGACTTCGTGAAGGCGATGGCGTCGGGCGAGGAGACCTGCAGTTCTGCCCGTCGCCCCGGCGTGTGCTACCGCATCAGGACGCGGGCGGACCGACTTCGGCTTCGTGTTCCCGAAAGGCACGACCGGGTGGGTCGATGGCAACATGCTGGTCAAGGGCGCCGCGCATCGCGACGCCGCGATCCAGTGGATCAACTCGTTCGGCTCGCCGGAGAGCCAGGCGGCGCTGGCGATGAAGTCGAAGTACCCGGTCAACAGCGAGCTGGCCATCAGGCTGCTGGAGCAGAAGGGCCAGGGTGCGCTGGTGAGCGCGGTGGGCATGAAGAACTGGGACGCGATCGGCAAGATGACGATGCTCGACGCGCCCACGAACATCGAGAAGTGGACGCAGGTCTGGAACGAGTACAAGGCGGGCTAGGAGTCTTCGCGGCCCGCGGGCGGACCACTGTCGCCCGCCGGGCCCGGCGTACCGGGGCGAACTCACCGGGAGGACCGATGAAGACCTTGAACGGGAAGAGACGGCCCCTGCGCGCCGCGCCGGAAAGCTCGCGCGGCCAATCGAAGGGCTCGGCCGAGCTGTACGAGCGCTCGCGCCGCCTCATGCCAGGCGGCGTCACGAGCAACATCCGCTACGCGGACCCCCATCCCCTCTACGTCCGGGACGCCCGGGGCGCGCGGATCTGGGACATCGACGGCCACGAGTACGTCGATTGCCGTCTCGGCTTCGGCCCGGTCATCCTGGGCCATGCACCCGAGGCCATCACCGCCTCGGTGATGCGGGCGCTGATGAACGGGACCGTGTACGCGCTTCCGCACGCAGGGGAGGCGGAGCTGGCGGAGAAGGTGATCGAGTCGGTGCCCGGCGCCGAGATGACGAGCGTTCTGCAGCTCGGGCTCGAGAGGCGACGCTCCACGCCCTCCGTCTCGGCTCGCGCGTACACGGGCCGGAAGAAGATCGCCAAGTTCGAGGGGCGGCTACCACGGCATCCACGACACGGTGATGATGAGCGTGCAGTACAAGCCGGGCGACGCGGGGCCCGTCGAGGGCGCCCATTGCCACGGTGGAGTCGCCCGGCATCCCGAGGAGACCGTCGCCAACACGATGGTGCTGCCGTTCAACCACTCCGGCGGCCCTCGACCTCATCGCGGCCCACGCCCACGAGCTGGCCGCGGTCGATCGTCGAGCCCGTGCAAGGCTCCGGCCGGGTCGATCCCGGGTACCCCGGGTTTCTCGCGGCGCTTCGCGCGGTCACCGCCCGGCACGGCGTCGTCTCATCTTCGACGAGGTCATCACCGGGTTCCGGGTCGCGCTGGGCGGGGCGCAGGAGCACTACGGCATCCGAGCCGACCTGGCGACGTTCGGCAAGATCCTCGGCGGGGGCTTTCCGTTCGGCGCCGTCGCGGGGTCGCGCGAGCTCATGCGGCTCATGTCGGTGCCCGACGCCAAGAGAGGCCGGGCGCACGCCGGTCGCCTACGGCGGCACGTTCAACGGCAACCCGACCTCGGTCGCGGCAGCGAACGCGACGCTGGACTTCCTCCGGGAGCACCGCGATCTGTACCAGACGCTGAACGCGCAAGGCGATCGCATTCGCCGGGAGGTGCCGGCCAAGGCGGCGGCGCTCGGCATCCCGCTCAGCGCCTGCGGTCTCGGCTCGCTGTTCGCCTTCCGGTTCGTCGACGGGGCCGGTGACGAGTGTCCGGGACGCCGCCGCCGAGGATCCGGACCTGCCTCAGGCCCTGTTCCTCTTCCTGCTGAGCGAGGGGGTGCTCATCCATCCCCGTCACAGCTTCCTGTCGAGCGCGCACGGCGACGCCGAGATCGTCGCGGATCGTGCAGGGTTACGACCGCGTCGCTCCGGGAGATCCAGGCGGCGGCCTGACGGGCTCCCGACAGCAGGCGGATACGATACCACGGCGAGTGTCAGCCTGCAGTTCTGAGGCGCAGCAGGGAAAGGACGTCAGCGCGCGCGTGCCGGTTGTTGCGCAACACGTAGCGCCGAGTGCCGGAGGCGTCCGGCGTCCGCTCGAGCTGCCGGTCGTCCGAGAGTGGGGCCTGGGCGGCGCGCCGGTGCTATCATGCCGAGCGGTTTTGGTGATGCCGCGCGTGAGCGGTGTGATTCTCGCCGGCGGCAGGAGCCGGCGGATGGGTGGGTCCCCGAAGGCGCTCGCTTCCGTTCGGTGGTCGCCCACTGATCGAGCACATAGCGGAGACGTTGCGATCGGTCTTGTCGGACTGCTTGGTTGTCACGAACACCCCAGAGCTCTACGCGGCTCTCGGCCTTCCGATGGTGGGCGACGTCTTTCCGGACGGCGGCTCGCTGGGTGGCATCTACTCCGGCCTCCAGGCAGCGCCCGGCGACGCGGCGCTGTGCGTCGCGAGCGACATGCCCTTCCTCTCGGCCCCGCTCCTCCGCGTATCTCGCCGGGCGCGCCGGCGAGGCCGACGTGGTGATCCCCGAGGCGGCCGGGAGTCCGCAGGCCCTCCACGCCGTCTACGGGAAGGCATGCCTTCCGGCCATGGAGCGACGTCTCCGTGCAGGTCAGCTCAAGATCGTTGGCCTGCTCGACGATCTCCGCGTCCTTCGCGTTCCCGCGGCGGCTCTCCGCCCCTTCGCGGATCCGGACGTCACGTTCATGAATCTGAACACCCCGGATGATCTTGCGCGTGCGCGCGCGCTCTGGGACCGGCAGCCGACTGGAGCCGCGCGGGCGGCGTCGTCGCTCCCGCGACGGACGAGGACGGGGCGCAGGGTTGACGGACGCGCGAGTCGCCGGTCCGGAGCTCGGCTCCCTCCAGGAGCTGAATGGGCTGCCGGCGCCGCTTCGCGAGGGCCTCTACGGACGGCTGATGCCCGCCGAGGTATGCGCCCGCTTCGGCGTCGACCCGGCCACAGGGCTCAATGGCGTGGGGCATCGCCTGCTCCGGATCTTACGCGCCGCCCGAGCAGAGCTGGGCACGCGTCGAGCTCCGGGCATCGCGTGACGATCGGGACCCCCTCGTCCTGGTCGACGTCGAGATCGGCCCGTTCGGCGTCCCCGAGCTCTCGTTCGTGCAGATCGCGGATCCCACCTCGCAGCGGTTCGGGATCGACCGGGACGACGACGGCCAGGAGACGCTCCTCGGGACCCTGACGCGGAACCTCTCCGAGGAGCGGCGGGCGCGCGTCGGCGAGGCTCGCCCCGGGCCAGGTCCGGCCCGGGCTCGGCCTCCTCGGCCGCGTGCTGGACGGCATGGAGGATTTCTGCCGCCTGTTCGGGAAGGATCTGTTTCTGGTGGAGCCGCTCTTCTATCATTCCGCGCTCCTCTACGAGCGGCACGGCTGCGACTACCTCCTCGGCCGTGAGCTGATGGACAGCATTCACGGGGAGTTCCAGCCCGGTGGCCGTCTCCACCGGCGCGCTCGACGGGTCGACGCCGTTCCGGCAGCAGGGTTCGACCGGACGATTCGGGGCCGGAGCTGGGCCATCCACGACGGCATCCTGAGCGCGCTCGACGGGACGGCGTGGGGCGGCGTGAAGATGTACCGCCTCGCCGGGCGTCACGCGAGCGTGTCCACGTTCCCCGCCGCGGAGTACTGACGCTCTCCCGTGCCGAGGAAGCGCGCCCCAGCCGGCGCGGCCTCGGAAGCCGATGCCGCGAAAGCCCCCAAGGTCGAGGTCCCGCCGACCGTGTACCGGCGGCGTCCCAAGCGCCCGCCGAGATCCGAGCCGGAGCAGTAGCGCCGTGGGCTGGCGAACGCCATCGCCGTGCATCGTCGTCCACTATCACGAGATCAGCCTCAAGGGCGGGAACCGGCCGCTGTTCCTCCGGCGGCTCGGGCGGAACCTGCTCGCGGCCACGGCTGGCTGCGGCGTGCGCGGCATCCGGCGCCTCCCGGGCCGCCTGGTCCTGGACCTCGACCCGGACGCTGACCTCCCGCAAGTTCGGGAGCGGATCGCCACCGTGTTCGGCATCGCGTATTTCGCGCCGGCGCTCTCCATTCCCCGGAGTGGCCGGCCGTTCAGGCCGCCGTGCTCCAGCTCCTCGAGGGCCGGGCCTTCGAGTCCTTCCGGATCACCGCGCGCCGGACGTTCAAAGGTCTTTCCGATGCCGTCGGACGAGGTCAACCGGGAGCTGGGCGCGCTCGTCCTCCAGCATTTTCCGACCCGGGTCGACCTGACCCAGCCCGCGCTCACCGTGCGCGTGGACCTCCTGCCGCGGGAAGCGTTCGTGTTCGTCGACCGCGTGACCGGGCCCGGCGGCCTGCCCGGTGGGCGTCTCCGGGCGGGTGGTCGCTCTCCTGTCGGGCGGGATCGACTCGCCGGTGGCCGCCTGCCGGCTCCAGAAGCGGGGCTGCGAGGTGGAGTTCGTGCACTTCCACTCGGTGCCGTATCTGGCCGACACGTCGCAGCGGAAGGCGCGGACCCTCGTCGACCGGCTGGTGCGGCACCAGTTCTCGGCCCGCCTCTGGCTGGTGCCGTTCGGCGAGATCCAGCGGGAGGTCGTGCTCGGGGTACCCGCCCGCTCCGCGTGGTCGTCTACCGGCGGCTCATGGCGAGGATCGGCGAGGCGATCGCGCGGAAGACGGGCGCGCTCGCGCTCGTCACCGGCGAGAGCCTCGGTCAGGTGGCGTCGCAGACCCTCGAGAACATCGCCCGGATGACGGAGGCCGTGTGGATGCCCGTCCTCCGGCCGCTCATCGGGACGGACAAGGAGGAGATCATCCGCGAGGCTCGAGCCATCGGGACCTTCGAGATCTCCATCGAGCCCGACCAGGACTGCTGCACCCTGTTCGTCCCCAAGCATCCGGAGACGCGCGCGTCGGCCGAGGCCATCGCGGAGGCCGAGGCGCGCCTGGACATCGTCAGGCTCGTCGAGGCAGGCACGGCGAGCGCGGCGTCGGAGGCGTTCCGGTTCCCGCCCGTGGAGGCGAGCGCGCCCCTCAGCGCCGGGTCGTGAGCCCCAGGACCGCGACGAGCAGGAGCGCCGCGCCGACCGCGCCGCACCTGACCGAGCCGGTCGCCGAAGAACAGGACTCCCAGGAGGGTCGCCGTCAGGGGCTCCACGAGGGTCAGCACGCCGGACACGGTCACGCGCGTGGTCCGGAGCCCGATCGCGTAGAGCGTACGCGAGAGCAGTCGGAACGACTCCCAGGTAGACGAGGAGTGCCCACCCGCGCGCGTCGGCCACCGGCCACTCCACGAAGAGCAGGGGGAGAAGGGAGAGGCCGCGATCGAGAAGCGTCACCGCGGCGATGCTCAGGGGCGGCGCTCGGTGGACCAGGCCCTTCACGGCAACCGCGTAAACGGCGTACGAGAGGCCGGCGCCGAGCTCGAGCGCCACGCCGATCAGGAATCCGGGCGGGGGCTTCGAGAGGCCGTGGGGCCCGAGCGTGAGCAGGGCCGCTCCCGTGATGCCCACCAGCAGGGCGGTCCATGTTCGGATGTCGATCCGCTCGTCGAGGAACATGGCCGCCAGCAGCGTGATCAGGAGCGGCGCGCTGCAGATCGCGATCAGGGATCCGACGGCGACCGACGTCATCGCCACGCCCCAGAAGTAGAGGGGCTGGTAGACGCCCATGGCGACCCCCGCCACCAAAAATCGCTTCCAGTCGCCCCGGCTTCCGATCCGGATGGGCCCGGCCGAGCCAGCGCGCGGCGAGCCAGAGGAACGGCGCCGCAATGGCGACGCGCAGGAGGCCCACGATGAGCGGCGACATGGGGGATCCGGCGGCGACGAGCTTCATCGTCGCCCCGGTCGTGCCCCAGGTCATCGGCGGCGACGACGATCAGGAGAGCTCCCATCCCGCGATATACTACGGCGCGGAGCGTTCCGATGCCGAAGAAGCGCGGCCAGCCACGCGCCCGCTTGTGGGTGTGATCATGGGCTCCCGGTCGGACTGGGAGACGATGACGCACGCCATCGCGACCCTGGAGGTTCTGGGCGTTCCGTACGAGGTGCGCATCGTCTCGGCGCACCGCACCCCGGACCTTCTCTTCGAGTACGCGGAGTCCGCGGCGCGCCGCGGCCTCGGTGTGATCATCGCCGCGGCGGGTGGCGCGGCGCACCTGCCCGGCATGACTGCGTCGAAGACCCCGCTGCCCGTCCTCGGCGTGCCCGTGGAATCGCGCACGCTCAACGGGCTGGACTCGCTGCTCTCGATCGTCCAGATGCCCGCCGGCGTCCCGGTGGGCACGCTCGCCATCGGCCGGGCCGGGGCGATCAACGCCGCGCTCCTGGCCGCCTCCATCCTGGGCACGAAGCATCCGCGGTTTCGCGAGGCCGTGGAGCGCTTCCGGAGCCGGCAGACGCGCGCCGTCCTCGACTCGTCGGATCCCCGCGTCGCCCCGCCCCTCCGGTCGCTCCGCCGCGTCCGTGAGGGTCGGCGTCCTCGGAGGCGGCCAGCTCGGCTGGATGCTGGCTCGCGCCGGCGATCCGCTCGGCATCCGCTGCCGCTTCCTCGACCCGTCGCCGGACGCGCCGGCCGGCCGCGCGGGGAGCTCATCGTGGGGGCCTACGACGACCCGGCGTCGCTCGACCGCCTCGCGGACGGCGTCGCCGTCGTGACCTACGAGTTCGAGAACGTGCCCGTGAGCTCCGCCGAGCGCCTCGCCCGGCGGGCGCGCGTCTTCCCGCCGCCGCGCGCGCTCGAGGTCTCGCAGGATCGGCTGGCCGAGAAGCGGTTCCGCGAGTCGGTCGGCGTGCCCGTGCCGCCGTGGCGCCCCGTCGCGAGCCCCGCCGAGCTCGACCGCGCGGTCGCGGAGCTGGGGTGTCCCGCCGTGCTCAAGACCCGGCGTCTCGGGCTACGACGGCAAGGGACAGCACCTGATCGAGACGCCCGTCGACGCCGAGCGGGCGTGGGCGCGGCTGGGGCAAGCGCCGCTCGTCCTCGAGAGCTTCGTGCGCTTCGACCGCGAGCTCTCGATCCTCGCCGTCCGGGGACAGCACGGCGCGATCGCCTGCTATCCCCTGGTCGAGAACCTCCACTCGGGCGGAATCCTCAGGCGGAGCCTCGCGCCCGCGGAGCGCGTCCCGCCGGCCCTGCAGGCGCGAGCCGAGGATCACGCCCGGCGGGTGCTGGAGACGCTCGGCTACGTGGGCGTGCTCGCCATCGAGCTGTTCCAGGTCGGCGATCGGCTTCTTGGCCAACGAGATGGCGCCGCGCGTCCACAACTCGGGGCACTGGACGATCGAGGGCGCGGCGACGAGCCAGTTCGAGAACCACCTCCGGGCCGTGGCGGGCCTTCCCTGGGCGACACCGGCGGCGAGAGGCGTGAGCGCCATGCTGAACCTGATCGGCGCGCTGCCGGACGGCTGCGTCCGTTCTCCGGGTGCCGGGCGCGCACCTTCATCTCTACGGCAAGGCTCCGCGTCCCGGCCGGAAGATCGGTCACGTGACGGTCGTCGCCGACGGCCGCGCGGAGCTCGACCGCCTGCGCGCGAGGTGGAGCCGATGATCCCGTCCGACCCCTCCGGCGGTTCCTGACGCGACGGGAGCGCGAGCCGAGCCCGAGACTGGAGACGCCATGGACGCCGCCGCCGACCGTCACCGCCGTGCCGCCAGGCTCATCTGCGATCAGCGCCTGGCGCGGACGCCCATCGACCCCTTGCCGGGGACTGCCGGCCGCGAGACGAGACCGAGGGATACGCCGTGCAGGAGGTTCTCCACGGTTTCCTGGCGTCGGCCGGCCAGGGCGCGCATGGTCGGCCACAAGATCGGCTGCACCACTCCCGTCATGCAGGCAGTACCTGGGGATCAAGAACCCGTGCGCGGGCGGCATTCCCGCGACCACGGTTCACCACGGTCACGCGCGCGTCCGTCATCGGGACTACGTCCGGGTCGGCGTGGAGTGCGAGATCGCCGTCCGGCTCGGCGTCAGATCTGGGAGCCGGCGAGGCGCCCTTCGACTCGGGCGCGGGTCGCGGGCGTCCGTCGAGGCCGTGCTGGCCTGCGATGGAGATCGTCGACGACCGGTACCGGGACTACCGGACGCTGGACGTCGCCACCCTGATCGCCGACGACTTCTTCAACGCGGGGTGCGTGCTCGGGACGCCGGTGACCGGCTGGCGCGAGCTGGACCTCCCGGCGGTGACGGGCGTGACGCGGCTGAACGGGCGTCGAGGCGGGGCGGGGTGAGGGGACGGGCCGTCATGGGGCATCCCTTCGAGGCGCTTGGCCTGGCTCGCGAACCTGAGGGCCCGCTCCGGGCTCGGACTCCGCGCTGGCGAGTTCGTGCCTGCTGGGAAGCGTCGTGGAGACGCGCTGGGTGTCGGCTGGCGACGAGGTGGTGGTGGCGATCGAGGGACTCGGCGAGGTGCGAGCGAGCTTCGCACGCTGACCGGGTCGAATCCGCTGCGCGAGACTGGGGAGGCTGATCCGCCGCTTCGATAGTCGAGGACGCTCTTCCGAGGACGACCACGCAACGTCGATCGGGAGGAGGTTCAGATGAAGGCTCCGCGGCTCGCTCTCGCGGGCATCCTGGGTCTCGGCCTGCTGGCCGCGCCGCTCGCCGCCGTGGCCCAGCCGGCCCTCGATAACTTCCGATTCGATCCCCCGCGGGTATGCGCCAGGGACACCTTGCGGTGGGAGTCTCGTATCGGGGACTTCCCGGCGGCCTGGCGGCCGCGCAAGGAGGTGTCGATGGAGGGACTCTGGGAAGGTCCCGGCGAGCGCCCGATGCGGTCGCTGCTGACCCCGGCACGCGACGATCTCCAGCCTTACACGGCTGACCAGGGTCGCTTCGAGAGCCGGATCCTGCACGCGGGACCCGCCAGAGAGGGGACGGCCAGGCGATGCCGAGATCCGATACACGCTGCGGGTTCTGCTCGCCGACGGCCAGGAAGTCGTGACCGCGACGTCGGTGCGCTACGTGGACGGCTGTCCGCCGCCCGCGCGCCAGACGTCGCTCGCGGCCGGGCCCACCGGCCGCATCGGCCTCGAGACCACCACGCCGACGATCCCGGAGTTCCTGAAAGGGATCAGGCCCGCCACCACCAACCTGATCTGGGGCGACCTCGAGCTACCGCCGGGCGCGGCTGAGCGGAGCCCGGCCGTCCTGGTCGTTCACGGCTCGGGGGCATCAGCCCTCGCGAGGACCGATGGGCCGACGAGCTGCGCCGGGCCGGCGCCGCGACGTTCGTCCTCGACAGCTTCACCGGCCGGGGCATCGCCATGACGGCCCAGGACCAGTCGCAGCTCAGCAGCCTGGCGATGATCGGCGACGCGTACCGGGCGCTCGAGCTCCTGGCCACGCACTCCGCGGATCGATCCCGCGCGGATCGGGGTGATGGGATTCTCGAAGGGCGGCGCCGTGGCCCTCTACTCCGCCATCACGCGGTTCCAGCGGATGCATGGTCCCGCGGGCGCGAGGTTCGCGCTCCACATTCCCTTCTACGCCCCGTGCTACTACGCCTTCGTGGACGACGAGGCGGTGACCGACCGGCCGATCCGCCTCTTCCACGGGACGGCCGACGACCTCGCGCCCATTGGGGCATGCCGTGCCTACGTGGAAGCGGCTGCGGAAAGCCGGCGCCGACGCGCAGATCACCGAGTACGCCGGGGCCCACCACCAGTTCGACCGCCCGGACGGGGACCGCCGCGCCGCAGCCCCGGCGAGCAGAATGCCAGCGGCTGCTTCTGGGAGGAGCGCCCGGCCGGGGAGCTCGTGAGCCGGGGCAGCGGGCGGCCGTTCGGCCTCGACGATCCGTGCGTGGTCCGGGGCGGGACCTTCGCCGCGGATCCGGCCGCGTACCGGGACGCGCTTCAGGCCGTGAGGGCCCTCGTCGGAGGCCGCCCAAGCCCGTAGGGTCGGGATCTGCCGCGTCACTGCGCCCGAGCGAGCGTCGCGCGCGCACGCGCGCGGGCGGCCGTACGCTAGAAGACGGGCCGCTCCACGTAGCGACCGAACACGTCGCGGAGGCGCGCGACGATCTCGCCGAGGGTGGCGCGCGCCTTCACCAGCTCGATCGTCGTCGGCATGAGGTTGACGGCCGGATCCTGCGCCTCGGCGGCCAGGCGATCCAGGAGCGCGGCGACGCGCGGCCCGTCGCGGCGCGCGCGCACGGCCTTGACCGCCGCGACCTGGCGCGCCTCCACCGCGGCGTCCACCCGGTGGATCGGGATCGGCGGCGGCTCGGTGCGGCTCGACGTGGGTGTTGACGCCGATCACGGGCTGCTCGCCTGACGCCTTGCGCCGGGCGATCTCGTAGGCGTTGTCGGCGATCTCGCGCTGGAAGTAGCCCTCCTCGATCGCGCGAATCGTCCCGCCCATGGCGTCGACCTTGCGGAGGATTGCCGATGACGTCGGCCTCGATCCGGTTGGTGAGCGCCTCCACGTAGTAGGAGCCGCCCAGCGGGTCGATGACGTCCGGCGACGCCGGTCTCCTCGGCGACGACCTGCTGCGTGCGGAGGGCGAGCTTCATCGCCTCCTCGGACGGGATCGCGTAGGCCTCGTCGAGACCGTTGGTGTGGAGGGACTGCGCCCCGCCGAGGACCGCGGAGAGCGCCTGGAACGCGGTCCGCACGACGTTGACCATGGGCTGGGCCTTGGTGAGGCGTCGCGGCCGCCGTCTGGCAGTGGAACCGGAGCCGCATCGACTCCGGCTGCTTCGGCGCGCCGAACCGCTCGCTTCATGATCTTCGCCCAGATCCGGCGCGCGGCGCGGAACTTGGCGGCCTCCTCGAAGAAGTCCGCTTGGGCGATGAAGTAGAACGGCGAGGCGTGACGCGAAGGCGTCGACCGGCACGCCCGCGCGCGTCACCTCCTCGACGTAGGCGATCCCGTTCGCCATCGTGAACGCCACCTCCTGGACGGCGTTCGCGCCGGCCTCGGAGATGTGGTAGCCGCTGATGTTGACCGGGTTGTAGCGCGCCATCCGCTCGGCGGCGAACGCGATCATGTCCCGCATGAGCCGCATCGACGGCCGGGTGGGGAAGATCCACTCCTTCTGGGCGATGTACTCCTTGAGGATGTCCGCCTGCACCGTGCCCGACAGGCGGTTGAGGTCGAGCCCGCGAGACTCGGCGAGCGCGACGTACATCGCGAGGAGGATCCACGCGGTCGGGTTGATCGTCATCGACACCGAGATGCGCTCGAGATCGATCCCGTCGAAGAGGCGCGGCGACGTCGTCGAGCGTGTCGACGGCGACTCCCTCGCGCCCGACCTCGCCGAGCGATCGGGGATCGTCGGAGTCGTAGCCCATCAGGGTGGGCATGTCGAAGTCGACGGAGAGCCCCGTCTGGCCCTGGTCGATCAGGTAGCGGAAGCGCGCGTTCGTGTCGGCGCCGGTTCCGAAGCCGGCGATCTGTCGCATGGTCCAGAGGCGCCCGCGGTACATCGTGGGGTACGGGCCACGGGTGAACGGGTACCGGCCGGGCAGCCCGATCTCCTCGTACGGCGTCTCGGCGACGTCCTCCGGGGTGTAGATGCGCTGGCGCGGCAGGCCTGAGCGCGGTCCGGTACTGGCTCCGGGACTCGGGCTGGCGGTCGACGAACTGGCGCAGCTCGCGGGCTTCCCACGACTCCCGCATCCGGCGGATCCGCTCGATCGCGTCCCGGTCGTACATCATGTGCTCACCCTTCCGGCTCAGCCGAAGACGCACGCCCTGGCGCGGCGCGCGCCAGTGCCGCGCAGTCCCCCGGATACGCGCCGCTCGAGGCGCGAGCAGCGCCGACTTGACCGGGAGGCCACCGCCGTAGCCGACCAGCCGCCCGTCGCTGCCGATGACCCGGTGACACGGAACGACGATCGACAGCGGATTCTGGCCGTTGGCGGCACCGACGGCCCGGACGGCGGAGGGCCGCTCGATCCGTCGGGCCAGTCTCGCCGTACGAGCACGGTCTCGCCGTAGCGGAATCCCGAGCAGCGCCTGCCACACGCGCTGCTGGAACGGTGTGCCTTCTGGGGTCGAGCGCCAGGTCGAACTGCCGGAGCGTGCCCGGCGAAGTACGCGTCGAGCTGGCGGACCGCATCCCGGAACGGCGCCCGGGACTCGATCCAGCTCGGATCCGGGTCGCGCGCGGTCGCGTCCGGACGGGAGCCAGATGCGCGGTGAGCGCCTCTCCGCTGCCGGCGAGCAGGAGCGGTCCCAATGGGGCTGGGCGACGTGGGTGTAGAAGACTCGGAGCTCATCGATGCTTCCTCCACGGAGGTCTCAGCTGCGCCTCGTCCGGTGGGCGCGGTGCGGGCTCGCCTCACCAGGACACCGCGCGACGTCCGCCGTGAAACGCGCCGCCCGCTCCGCCGCGCCGAGCCGTCATCTGGCGGCCCCGCTCGGTCAGCGAGCGCCTGTCGGTAGAGGTCACGGTCGTCCACGACCCGGCGGGCCTTGAACTCCGTGCCGCGGGAGCGTGCCTGCGGAACGAGCTCGCACCACGGGGTGGATCCCGATCCGAGCGCGCAGCCGGTCCCGCATCGCCGCGCTGGAGCGCCTCGCGCCGGTCCGGCGCGGCTCGTGCTCAGGCGTGTACTCGGCGCGGACGCGAGCTCGTCCATCGCCTCGCGCCGGGAGACGATGACCCGGAACTCGCCGCCGAAGCCCGGGACGGCGCGCAGCGCGTCCTCGATGCCGCTCGGGTAGACGTTCTCCCCCGCACGACCAGCATGTCGTCGAAGCGCCCGTAGATGCCGGACGGCAGGCGCGGGTAGGTTCGCCCGCACGGGCACGGCTCGTCCGTCCAGCGCGTCCGGTCGCCGGAAACGAGGCGGATCATCGGCTGGGACGTGCGCTCGAGGTGCGTGTAGACCGGCGTGCCCCTCGCTTCCATATGGGACCCGCCGGTACGTCCCTCGGATCGCAAACTTCCGTGTAGACGAGGTCCTGCCAGAGATGCATGCCCGCCCGTGCGTGGGCACTCCGCGTTCGTCATCCACGGGGCTCATTTCCGCCATGCTGCCCGAGTCGATGCAGATGCCGCCGAACGTCTCCTCGATCAGGCGCTTCGTCGACGCGATGCCGGCGCCCGGCTCGCCGGAGAAGAACAGGATGCGGAAGCCGAAGCTCCGGGGATCGAGGCCTTCCCGCCGGGCCGTCTCGGCGAAGTGGAGCGCGTAGGACGGCGTGCCGTAGAAGGCGCTCGGTCGGATCTCGCGCGCCCACTGCACCGCGGCCAGCGTCTGCCCCTGGACCCCGGCCCCGAAGGGAACGTCGTCGCGCCGACGCGCTCGCTCCCCGCGAGCGCGCCCCACGAGCCCATGTACAGGCTGAAGAACGAGCAGATCAGCACGCGGTCGCCGGGGCGGATGCCGATGCCCCACAGGATCCGGGCGTGCGCCTCGCCGATCCGGGTCCAGTCGTCCGCCCCGATCCCGAACACCGTGGGCCGGCCGGTCGTGCCGCTGGTGCCGTGGATGCGGGCGACCGCGTCCGCCGGCACGCAGAGGTAGTCGCCGAAACGGCGGATGCGCGAGCCTGCGCGGCGCGGAGCTCTCTCCTTGGTGACGACGGGGAACCGCCCGAGGTCGTCGAGCGTGCGAGAGCGCGTCGGGGAGACGCCCGCGGCCTCCCACTTCCGGCGGTAGAACGGGCTCCGCTCCCACGCGTAGCGCACCTGCTCGCGGAGCTTCGCGAGGACGAGCGCGTCGCGCGCCTCGGGCGACGCGCACTCGACCTCGGGCAGCCAGTGTCGGGCGTCGGGCGGGGGCCGGTAGGCCAGGGTCGTAGCGGGGCGGCCAGACGCGGAGATCCACGCCGCGGGTCCGCCGGATCGCGTCGAGATCGAGGGCGCTCATGGCTCGTCTGGGCCGGCCGCCCTACGCTCCGGCGCGCCTCAGCCGGGATCGCGCTGTCTCGACGAGCTCGCGGACCCTGGCGACCAGCGCGCTCGGCGGCGTCTCCTGGAGGAAGATCTCCGCCACGCCGGACTCGCGGAGCGCCGGGCAGATCCTCGTCCGGGATCACGCCGCCGGCGACCACGAGCACGTCAGCAGCGTCGCTCGAGCGCAGGAGCTCGATGATCCGGGGGAGGAGGGTCATGTGGGCGCCCGAGAGGATGCTCACGCCCAGCACGTCCACGTCCTCCTGGACGGCGGCGGCCACGACCTCCTCCGGCGTCCGGTGGAGGCCCGTGTAGATGACGTCCATCCCGCCGTCGCGGAGCGCGCGGGCCACCACCTTCGCGCCGCGGTCGTGGCCGTCGAGGCCGACCTTGGCGATCAGGACCCGGATGGATTGGGTCATCGCCCCCGCTCACGTCGTAGGTGAAGCCCGTGACGTAGCTCGCCTCCGCTGAGGCAGAGCCAGAGGACCATCGCGGCGACCTCGTCGGGCTGGCCGATCCGGCCCATCGGCACGGCGCGGCGCGCCAGCTCGGTGACGCCCTTCCTGGCCCAGTGGTGCTCTCGAAGATCTCGGTGAGGGTGAGACCCGGGCGGACCGCGCAGACGCGGACGCCCTGTCCGGCGACCTCGTTCGAGAGTCCACGCGTGAAGGCGTCCACGGCGTCCCTGGACGCGGTGTAGACGACGTCCTTGGGCAGGCCCCCAGTGCGGGCAGCCACCGAGCTGATGTTGATGATGGCCCCGCCGCGCCCGCCGTGATCGCGACTCATGCGGCGGACGGCCTCTCGGCAACGCACAGGATCAGATCCGATGACGTTGATGCCGAAGACCCGCTCGACGCCCGCCCGGTCCACGTCCGCCACCAGCCGCTCGTAGTCGATCCCGGCGTTGTTGACGAGCGCGTCGATCAGGCCGGAGCTCCCGGTCGACCGTCCGGAACATCGCCACGATGTCCTCCTCGCGGCTCACGTCGGCCTGGACCACGAGAGCCCGCTCGCCCCTCGGCGCGGACGGCGGCCCGCCACCTCGTCCGCGCGCTCGCGCGCGCGCACGTAGTTGACGCACACGTCGTAGCCCTTCTGGCCGCGAGCTTCGCGATCGCGGCCCCGATGCCTCGGCTTCCCCGTCACCAGGAGCACGCCCATCCTGATCACCTCCTCCCGCGTCGCGGGCGCCGTCAGCGCGCCGGACGCTCAGTCGCGATACCGGGCCCACTCCAGCCGGCTCGTCGGATCGGTGACCGACGCCGGCCGCAGGAGATGCAGCGCTTCCAGCACGGCCTCGTCGCCCGGTCGTCAGCGCGCCGTGTACGCACTCGGCGCCGCCGTCCGTCGCTGTCGCCTCGCCGGCCCAGAAGAGCGGCGGCGTGGGCAGGGCCAGCTCGGCGCGCAGGTGGGCTCCTCCGACGGGCTCGACGCTGACGGCGCCCCGCGCCCAGGGATCCGCCGGCCAGTCAGCCACCTCGAGGCGCACCAGTTCCGCGCCGACGTCGGTCTCAGGGAACATCTCCCCAGCACCTGGTGCAGGAGCTCCGCGACACGCTCCCGGTATCCGGTGACGGCGAGCGCCGACGCGGCGCCGAGGAACGCGACCAGCGTCGGCGGGCCGGGCCGGTCCCAGAACGAGACGCGGAAGGCGAAGAAGGGCGAGTCGGGCGCGCGGAAGCTCGGGACCGTGCCGGTCCGGGACTCCCAGAACGGGCGGCGGAACTCGGCGATCACCTTGACGATGGCGCCGCTCCGCAGGCCGTCGATGGCCGCACGCTTCCGATCCGGGAGGTGCGGTCGAAAGGCCACCGCCCCGGACTGGAGGACGCCGAGCGGCAGCGTGACGACGGCGGTCCGGCCCTCGAACGTTCCGCCGCCGACATGCGCGGTGACACCCGCCGGGGACCAGTCGAGGGCCGCCACGGGAGACGAGAGCAGGATGCGGTCCGCGAACGGGCGGCTGCAGCTTGTCCCAGAGCTGCCCGTAGCCGCCGACCAGGACGAAGCACGCGGTTTCCGGCGCCACGAGGCGCCAGGCGGCCGCGGCCGAGCGCGCGCTGACCACCGTCGGATCGATCGGCGAGAGCACCTCCATCCGGCCCTCGGCGGCCCGCAGCCGGTCGCCCGAGAAGCCGGCCCGGCTCAGCGCGCTCGCGCAGGCTCACATCGGCGGCATCGGGAATGGCCAGGGCCGCGCCCAGACCCTGGAGCGCGCGGTCGGAGTCGGATGCGCCCGCGGGCCACCACTCGCCGCGACGGAACTCGGGAACGCTCGATGCGCGTGGGTCCACTCGCGAGGTGCGTCGCGAGACCGAAGCGCGCCACGTATTCCCACGTCGCCACCCGGGCTCCGTGGAGGTACTCGGCGCCCCGCCTCGGCGGCCTGCCCGCCCGACAGCCGCACGGTGTGGGCGCGCCCGCCGATGCGGTCGCGCGCCTCGAGGACGACGAACGTCCGGCCTGCCTCGTGGAGGGCCGCCGCCGCCGCGAGCCCCGCCGCGCCGGCGCCGACGATGACGCGAGTCGAGGACATCCTCGATCGCTGGTCGACTCATACCCTGGTGATTTTCACCGGGTTAGACCCTCCGCCGACAAGTGGATGGCGGGCCTGGCCGCGCAAGCTCCGTCCTATATCACACCCGCCCTTGCGGCGTTGCCGACGGTCTCCTATCGTAGCGCTGTGTCGGGCCCCGATTTCCTGCAGGGCGTCACGGTTCTCGACTTCACGCGCGTTCTCGCCGGCCCGTACTGCACCCGGCTCCTCGCCGATCTCGGCGCCCGCGTCCTCAAGATCGAGCGGCCGCGGGCGACGACATGCGGGTCGCGCCGCTTCAGCTCGATCCGGAGCGGGGCGATCAGAGCACCTACTTCGTCCGCGTCAACGCCGGGCAAGCGCTCGGTGGCGACTCGATCTGGGACGCCCCGAGGGCCAGGCGGTGGCGCTGGACCTGGTGCGGATCGCGGACGTGGTGGTCGAGAACTTCCGTCCCGGCGTGATGGCGCGGATGGGACTCGACTACGCCGCGGCGGCAGCCGCTTCGCCCGGGACTCGTGTACTGCTCGATCTCGGGGTACGGCCAGACGGGACCGTGGCGGGATCGCGCCGCCTCTCGCCCACGTCGTGCACGCGACGTCGGGGCTGATGCATCTCGAGCGGGGGCGACGGACGGAGCCGCCGAGTCCTGTATCTCCAGGCCGCCGACATCCTGGCCGGCACCCACGCGTTCGGCGCCATCGTCGCCGCGCTGCTCCGCCGGGCCCGAACCGGGCGCGGCGCGTACCTCGACGTATCGATGCTGGAGGCGCTCATCGGGGCGGAGGACATCAGCTTCGGCAGCGCCCTCAACGACGGGCCGGCACGTATCCCGGGCCGCGGAGCGGGATGCTCGTGCAGCGCCGGTCGCCGACACCTGGGTGGCGCTCCAGGTCGGTCGGCGTGCTCGATCTGTGGCCGCGGCTCCTCGAGCTCCTGGCCCGGCCGGATCTGGCCCAGGATCCGCGCTTCGCGACGCCCGCAGGCCCGGCGCGAGAACTGGGCCGAGCTCCGTCCGATCATCGCGGCCTGGCTCGATCGCTTCACGTCGGCCGACGCTGCGCTCGCGGCCCTGAGCGCGGCCCGCATCCCGTGCGCGCGCGTGCTCTGGCCCGCCGAGGTCGGTCGCGGCGCCGCACATGTCGGCACGCGGCGCCTTCCCGTCGGTCGCCCATCCGACGCACGGCCCTGTGCGCGTGACGGCCTCGCCCTTCCACGTGGACGGGAAGCCGCTCGCGCCCGGAGGGCCGGCGCCATACCGGCCCGGCGAGGACACGCGGTCCGTCCTGGCCGACGTCGCTGGGCTACCCCCGACCGCATCGAGGATCTCGCGCGGCGCGGGGCGGTGGTCGGACCCGGACTCGCCGCCGGCCGGCCGACCCTCTGGCCGGTACGCTCCGCGCCGAGTAGAATCGGCGCGGCGCGGCGACCTGAACCGCGCGACCCGAACCGAACGTCAGCCCCGAAGGGAGGCCGATCGATGGCGAGCCTGACGCGAGCGGATGCTCGGCGCGGCCAAGCTCGACGCCGCGACGTACGAGGAGGTGGAGGCCGACACGACTGGCCACCCCGCAGGCCATGCTCGTGGTGGTGCCTCGCCAGCGTGGCGTCAGGCGTTGGGCGCGATCCGCGCGATGGAGTCGGTGGCTTGCTGAGCGGGCGCCCCTGGCTTCGCTGCATCGGCTGGTACGTCTGGGCCTTCATCACCTACTTCGTCGGGACGCGCTCTCCAGCCCGGCCGAAGACGCGAGGCGGACATCGGGCAGCTCCTGCGGACCATCGGCTTCTCAGCCGCTCCGGGCCTGATCCGTGGTCCTCGGCATCATTCCCGGTCTTTATCGGCCTGCTCTTCGTTCGTCGCCACGCTGTGGATGCTGGTGGCCATGGTCGTGGCGGTCCGCCAGGCCCTCGACTACGAGTCGACGGGACGAGCGGTCGCCGTCTGCGTGATCGGGCTCCATCTTTCGACCTCTTGGTGCTGGTTCTGCTCTCGAAGCTCCTGGGCGTCCCGCTCGACGGCGCGCCCTGACGGATACCGGGCACCGAGCGGCGCGTCGCGAGCGCGGCACCGGAAGGAGACAGAACGTGGCGGTCCACGGCAATCTGATCAACGGCGAGTGGGTGACGGGCGCTGACGTCAATCGCGACGTCAACCCGTCCAACCTCCAGGAGGTCGTCGGCGAGTACGCGCGCGCCGACGCGGCGCAGGCCCAGGCGGCGATCGCCGCGCCGCGCGGCGGCCTTCCCGGCCTGGTCGCGCGGCAATCGGCAGGAGCGGGCCGACCTCCTCGACCGCGCCGGGGACGAGATCCTGCGCCGCGCCGGAGGAGCTGGGCACCTCGCTCTCCCGCGAGGAGGGAAAGACGCTCCCCGAGGGGATCGGCGAGGCCAAGCGCGCCGGCTACATCTTCAGGTTCTTCGCCGGCGAGGTCGTGCGGCAGGACGGGCAGCTGCTCGACTCCGTCCGCCCCGGCGTCTCGGTGGAGATCACGCGCGAGCCGCTCGGCGTCGTCGGGCATCATCACGCCCTGGAACTTCCCGCTCGCGATTCCTGCCTGGAAGATCGCGCCCGCGCTCGCCTACGGGAACTGCGTCGTCTTCAAGCCGGCGGATCTGGTGCCGGGCTGCGCCTGGGCCCTCGCGGACATCCTCCAGCGGGCCGGCGTACCGGCCGGGGTGTTCAACCTGGTCATGGGGCGCGGATCGGCCGTCGGCGAGGCGCTCGATCGGCTCCGACCGACGTCGACGGCGTCAGCTTCACGGGCTCCGTGGAGACGGGCCGCGCCATCGCGAAGAAGGTCGTCGCGCCGCATGGGCAAGATCCAGCTCGAGATGGGGGCAAGAACCCGCTGGTCGTCCTCGACGACGCCGACCTGGGCGTCGCCGTGAACTGCGCGGTCCAGGGCGCGTACTACTCGACCGGCCAGCGCTGCACGGCGTCGAGCCGCCTCATCGTCACCGGAGGGATCCACGACCGCTTCGTCCACGCGATGGTCGAGCGGCTCGGAGAAGCTGGTCGTCGACGACGCGCTCCGGAAGGGGACCGAGATCGGGCCCGTCGTGGACCAGGGCCAGCTGGACCAGGACCTCTCGTATCTCGAGGTCGGGCCGCCGGGAGGGCGCGCGGCTCGCATGGGGCGGCGAGCGCGTCCGACGCGAGCACGATGGCTACTACCTGGCGCCCGCGCTCTTCACCGACACCACCGAACGCCGATGCGGATCAACCGCGAGGAGATCTTCGGGCCCGTCGCGACGGTCATTCGCGTCCGGGACTACGACGAGGCGCTCGTGCTGGCCAACGACACGCCGTTCGGGCTCTCGTCGGGGATCGTCACCACCTCGCTCAAGCACGCGAGCCACTTCAAGCGGAACTCGCAGGCGGGGATGGTGATGGTGAACCTGCCCACCGCCGGGCGTCGACTACCACGTGCCGTTCGGCGGGCGGAAGGCGTCGAGCTACGGCCCCCGCGAGCAGGGGCGCCTACGCGCGGGAGTTCTACACGACCGTCAGACCGCCTACACCGCGCCCCTGACCCTGCCCGTCTAGCGCGGGGCCACGCGGATGGCGCTGTCCAGCCTGGATGGTCTCCGCCGTTGAGCATCACGTTCTCGATGATGTGGCAGGCGAGCGCGGCGTACTCCGCAGGCCGGCCGAGCCGGCTCGGGAAAGGGACCTGCGCGGGCGAGCGACTGCCGCGGCCGGCTCGGGCAGCATCCCCATGCAGCGGCGTGTCGAAGAGCCCGGGCGCGATCGTGCAGACGCGGATGCCCACCTCGGCGAGGTCGCGCGCGATCGGCAGCGTCATGCCGACGACGCCGCCCTTCGAGGCCGAGTAGGCCGCCTGGCCGATCTGGCCGTCGAACGCGGCGACCGACGCCGTGTTGACGATCACGCCGCGCTCGCCGTCCTCGCCGGGATCGTTCTGCGCCATCCGCGCCGCCGCGAGCCGGATGCAGTTGAACGTGCCGATCAGGTTCACCTGGATGACGAAGGTGAAGGACCCGAGGTCGTGCGGGCCGCGCTTGCCGTGCGTCTTCTCGGCGATCGCGACGCCCGCGCAGTTCACGAGGCCGCGGATCGGCCCGAAGCGCCCGGCCGCCGCGTCCATCGCCGCCGCCACGTTGTCGGCACTGGTGACGTCGCACGGGGTGAACAGGACGTGCGGCCCGAGCTCGGCCGCGACCTGGGCGCCGGCGGACCGCTCGAGATCCAGGATGGCCACGCGCCCGCCGTGCGCCAGGAGCCGCTCGACCGTCGCTCGGCCGAGCCCGGACGCGCCGCCGGTTACCAGGAACGTGGAGCCGTCGATCTTCATGCGATGAGTCCTCGGGCGGGCTGGACGAGCCCAGATCGGGTTGGATTCGGTCTGCCGCGAGGACGCTAGCACGCGGCTCGCGGAAAGGGTCAAGGCGCGCGGCGGTACCTGCGCGGTTCCGCGCGCCGCGCGCGAGTGGCGAATCGCCGTCGCCCTGTCGTGTCTCGATCGACGACCGTAACCGCCCGTTTTCAGATGGCGATCCGACGTCGCGCTGACCGGGGCGGCGGCGGCGCGGCGCTGCGGAGCCGCCATGTATACTGGCCCGGTGAAGGGACCCTGCCGCCTCGCGACCCTCCTCGTGGTCGCGCTCCTCACCGGCCTCGCGGGCTCGCGCGCCGGCGCCCAGGAAGTCGTCGAGGCGACGCTCGACAACGGCCTCCGCGTCCTCCTCCAGGAGGACCACCGGAGCCCGGTGGCCAGCTTCCAGATCTGGTACCGGGTCGGCTCGCGCGACGAGCGGCGTCGGGCTGACCGGGCTGTCGCACTACCTCGAGCACATGATGTTCAAGGGCACGCCGACCTACGGGCCGCGGGTCTACTCGAAGCTGATCGAGACCATCGGCGGCCAGGACAACGCCTTCACGAGCCGCGATGTCACCGTGTATCACGTGACCGTCGCCGCCGAGCAGCTCGACCTCGTGCTCGAGCTCGAGGCCGACCGGATGCGCCATCTGCTCCTCGATCCCGCGAGGTCGACGCCGAGCGCAAGGTGGTGCTCGAGGAGCGGCGGACGCGCACGGAGGACGATCCGGTCGGGGCCCTCGGCCGAGCTCTTCAACACCATCGCGTTCGTGGCCCACCCGTATCGGCTTGCCGACGATCGGGCTCGCCCAGGACGTCGAGCGGCTGACCGCGCAAGCGACCTGCGATCCTGGTACGACACCTACTACCGGCCCAACAACGCGATCGTCGCCGTGGTCGGGGACTTCCGGGCGGCCGAGCTCCTGGGAAGATCCGGACCCGCTTCGGCGCCATACCGGGCGGCGCCACGACCGCCGCGCGTCGCGGTGGCGGAGCCGGAGCAGCGCGGCGAGCGGCGGGTCTGGCTGCGGAAGGAGGCCCAGCTCTCCGTCGTCTTCATCGGGCTATCCGGTGCCGAACTCACCGGTCGCCGGACGCCTATCCCGCTCGAGGTCCTGTCGGCGGTCCTCTCGGACGGCCGCGACGTCGCGGCGTCTACCGGCGGCTCGTCTACGACGAGCGCTCGCGCGCTCGAGGCTGGCGGGCGACTACTCGCGCCTCACCCTCGAGCCGGACACGTTCACCTTCTACGTGACGCGTGCTGCCCGGATCGCGCCGTCGACGAAGCCGGAGACGCGCTCTCGAGGCCGAGCTGGAGCAGCTGCGCCGGAGCTCGATCTCCGACGAGGAGCTCCAGCGCGCCCAGAACCAGCTGGAAGCGAGCTACCTCTTCGGCCAGGATTCCGTCTTCAACCGGGCGGCGACGCTCGCTCGCCACGAGCTCCTCGGAGGCTGGCGTCTCCGCGAGGCGTACGTGCCCGGGATCCGGGCGGTCACGCGCGAGGACGTGCGGCGAGTGGCCGAGCGCGTATCTCGTAGCCCGAGCGCCGCACGACCGCGATCCTCCTGCCGACGCCTCCGGCCGCCAAGCCGTAGCGCTCCGCGATGAACGCGTTCGGTCGAGCCCTCTGGGGCGGTCAATCGCGTGTTCGGCTGAGGGTCGCGCTCGCCAATCCCGACGGCGGACTCGAGCCGGGCCCTGCACGCGCTCGCCGTGATCGCGGCGAGCTGACGGAGGGGACGGATGCCCAGCGACGAGACGGCCCGCGGGCCCCTCGGCGACCTCGATCCCGAGACGTTCCGGCGATACGGCCACGACGTCGTGGACTGGATCGCCGGGATTCCTCGAGGCGCCGGAGCGCTATCCGGTCCTGGCGCGGGTGAAGCCGGGGACGTCCGGGGTGCGCTGCCGCCGACGGCGCCGGACGGCCCGGAGCCGCTCGACCGCGTCCGCGCGGATTTCGAGCGGATCATCGTTCCGGGCATCACGCACTGGAACCACCCGGGCTTCTTCGCCTACTTCGCCATCAGCGGCTCCGCCCCGGGATCCTCGGCGAGCTCTCGCGCGCCGCGCTGAACGTCAACGCGATGCTCTGGCGCACGTCGCCGGCCGCCACCGAGCTGGAGGAGGTCGTCCTCGGCTGGCTGCGGAAGCTGCTCGGCCTCCCGCGCCGGCTTCGACGGCGTCATCTACGACACCGCGTCGATCTCGACGCTGTGCGCGCTGGCGGCGGCGCGCGAGGCGGCAGGACTCGACGTCCGCGAGCAGGGGATGGCCGGGCGGTCCGATCTGCCGCGCCTCCGCGTGTCTACACCTCCGGAGCAGGCGCACAGCTCCGTCGGAGAAGGGCGCGATCGTCCTCGGCTTCGGGCGCGAGGCGCGTTCGGAAGATCCCGACCGACGCCGAGTTCCGGATGGATCCGCGCGCGCTCGCGCGCGCGATCGCCGAGGACCGCGCGGCGGGCTGGCGGCCCATCGCCGGTGTGCGCGACCGTCGGGACCACCGGCACGACGAGCGTCGATCCCGGTGCCGGCGGTCGCCGACATCGCCGCGCGGAGGCGCTCTGGCTCCACGTCGACGCGGCGTACGGCGGCGTCGCGGCCATCCTGCCCGAGCGGCGCGACGTGCTGGCCGGCTGCGATCGCGCCGACTCGATCGTCGTCAACCCGCACAAGTGGCTCTTCACGCCGATCGACTGCTCAGCGCTCTTCTGCCGGCCGCCGGACGTGCTCAAGCGCGCCTTCACCTTGATCCCTCGTTCCTCCAGACGCCGGAGGGGAGCGCGGTCGAGAACTACATGGACTGCGGGGCCGCAGCTCGGCCGCCGCTTCCGCGCGCTGAAGCTCTGGATGGTGTCTCCGCGCGTTCGGCCGGTCGCGGCATCGAAGCCCGCGCCTCCGGGAGCACATGCGGCTCGCGCGGCTGCTTCGCCGAATGGGTCGACGGCGACCCGGACTGGCGAGCGAATCGCCCCCGTTCCGTTCAGCACGGTCGTCTTCCGGGCTCCGGCCGCGGACTGGAGCGCCCGACGATCCGCGGCTCGCCGGCCTGAACGAGCGGCTCCTCGAGGCGCGTGAACGCCTCGGGCGAGGCGTTCCTTCCCCGTGGTCCTGGGCGGGCGATACGCGCTGCGCGGCTCGCCATCGGCAACATCCGGACGGAGGAGCGCCACGTACAGCGGGCCTGGGAGATCCTGCGGGCCGAGGCGCTCCGGCTCGGCGCCCTGCCGACCCACGTCGCGGGCGGAACAGCGGCGGCGAGGCTGAACGGGCGGAATGGCACTCTCCCGATCCACGGTCGCCGAAACGCGCTCCGGCCCGGCGGCAGAGTCCCCACGCCTAGGTCGTGATCGGCGCCAGCGATGTTTCGCGCTGGTGGTACTGCGCTTCCGCCGGCGCGCTCGACTGAGCGCGGCCGGAGCTGAACGACGGAGGATCGATCGTGACCCGAGAGAGACGACGGCCGCTGAAGGTCGGGGTGGAGCTGCCCATCGCCGTGGACAAGGGACGCCACGGGACGCCGCGCTGGCCGGACATCAGCTTGATGGCGCGGCGTGCGGAGGAGGTCGGATTCGACTCCGTCTGGATCGAGGACCACCTGCTGTTCCGGCATGCGGGCCAGCGGGACCAGGGCGTCTGGGAAGGGTGGGCCATCATCGCCGCCATCGCGGCGGTGACCTCGCGCGTAGAGATCGGGCCGCTCGTCTCGTGCATGTCGCTTCCGGAATCCCGCGTACCTCGCGAAGCTCGCCGACACGATCGAGAGATCTCCGGCGGCCGGCTGATCCTGGGGCTCGGCGCGGGCTGGCACGAGTCCGAGTACCGCGCGTTCGGCTTCCGTTCGACCACCGGGTGAGCCGCTTCGAGGAAGGGCTCCGCATCGTCCACGGGCTGCTCCGTCACGGGAAGGTCGACTTCGTCGGGCGGTACTACGAAGCGCGCGAGTGCGTGCTGGAGCCTCGCGGGCCCAGGCCCGGCGGGCCGCCGATCCTGATCGGATCGACCGGCGAGCGCATGCTGGGGCTGCTCGCCCGGTACGGCGATCCGTGGAACGCGTACTTCACTCCCACGAAGAACCGCCCGTCGGGCATCGCCCGCCCGCGACCGGGTCGACGCCGCCTGCCGCCAGGCCGGGCGCGACCCCGGAACGATCGGCCGGACCGTCGCCGTGTTCGTCGACATGGCGCCGGGGCGCCGGGCATCGCCGCCGCTCCCCCCGCACTGGACCTTCGAGCCGCTGGCCGGGCCGCCCGGAGCGGCTTGCCGAGGAGCTCCGGGCCTACGCGCGGGAGGGCATCAGCCACGTGCAGCTCTGGCTCGAGCCGAACACGCTGGAGAGCCTCGAGGCCTTCGCGCCCGTGCTCGCGCTTCTGGACCGGTAGCGGTCCGTCGGCCGGCGCCGGTCAGAGGAGCCGGTATAATGCCGCCATGCGCATGGCTGCCGTGAGGGGCCTCGCCCTGACCGCTGCCGTCGCGGCGCTCGCCACGCCGGCGCATCCGCAGGTCCTGCCGGCCTCCGGCCGCGTCTCTCCGGCTGGCGTGGAGCCGCTTCGCGCTGCCGAACGGTGTCGTCGTCCTCGTCGCGGAACGGCCCGGTGTTCCCGATCGTCGTCGTCCGGGCCTCGGTGGACGCCGGCGCGATCCTCGACCCCGGAGACAGGAGGGCCTCGCCAACCTGACCGCGCTCCTCCTCACCGCGGGGACACGACCCGCTCGGCGCGGAGAGCGACCGAGCCATCGAGTTCGTCGGGGCGAAGCCTCGAGAGCGACGGGGGTCGCGATTCGAGCGAGGTCGTGCTCTCCGTCCTCCGGAAGGACCTCGGACTCGGCCTCGATCTCCTGGCGGATGCCCTGCAGCGGCCTGCGCTTCCAGGATCCCGAGTTCGCGCGGCGGCGGAGGAGGTCGTGGCGACGGTGCGCCGTTCGGAGGAGGACCCCGAGACGGTCGCGGCGCGCGTCCTGCGACGGCTGGTGTTCCCGGACACCCGTACGGACGCCCGACGGAAGGGACCGAGACGTCGCTCAGGGCCATCACTCGCGACGATGTCGTGGCATTCCATCGAGCCGCCTACCGGCCCGAGCGGACGATCGTCGCGGTGGCGGGCGACATCACCGCGGCGGCGCTCCGGACCGAGCTCGAGGCGCGCCTGGGCGCCTGGTCGACGTCGGTCCCGCCTCCCGGTTCGCCGGGCGCCGCGGCCTCGGTCTGCCGTCCGCGCACGGAGACGGTCCAGCGGAGCCTGACGCAGGCCACGATCTTCCTGGGCGAGGCGACCGTGTCCGGAAGCATCCGACTTCTGACCGCGCTCCTGGTAGCGAGCCAGATCCTGGGCGGCGGCTCGTCCTCGCGCCTGTACACGCGGGTCCGCGAGGAGCGCGGCCTCGCGTACAACGTGTACGCGCAGTACGCGCCGTCTCGCCTCGCCGGGCCTCTTCCTGGTCGAGCTCCAGACCGAGAACGCCGCGGGTCCGCGAGGCGCTGGCCGGTGGTGCGCGAGGAGCTGATCCGCCTGCGTCGCGGACGCGTGTCCGAAGAGGAGCTGGCCGCGTGCGCTCGAACCTGATCAGGGGGCTTTCCCCTCCGGATGAGCACGGCGGCCGAGGTGTCGGACCTCCTGGTCGCGATCGAGCGGCTACGACCTGGGCCTCGACTACCCGGCGCGCTTCCGGCAGGCCGGTGTCGGCAGTCACCGCCGACGACGTGCTCCGGGTCGTGAGGACCCACTGGGATCCGGACGCGATGAGCCTCGCGCTGGTGGGCAACCTCCGCGAGGCCGGCATCGGGAGCCCCTGACGTGGCGCACTTCGGCGTGGTCCGGCACTCCTCCGGGGCGCTCGAGCAAGGGCTCGAGAGCCCACCAGATCGCCGACGCCCTCGGAGGCGCAGGGGCGGTCGGATGGCTCGATCTGGAGGAGGCGACGTCGGAGGAGCTCTGCGCCTCGAGGCCTGTTCGGCTTTCCACCCGCTCGCGATCGAGGACGCTCAGAATCCGGAGACGCGCCCCAAGATCGAGGGAGTACGACAACTTCCTTTTCGTCGTGACGCGCGGGATCAACCACAACCCCGGCGCGACCGCTCTCGACCTCATCCCGCTCTACGTGTTCCTGAACCGCCACATCATCGTGACGGTGCACCCGCGCCCGATGCGCAGCGTCGCCACCGCGATCGAGCGCCTGCGAGAAGCATCCCGAGCTTCTCGAGTCGGGCCGGACCGGCTCCTGCACCACCTCCTGGACCACGTGGTCGACTACTACTTTCCGATCATCGACGGGCTCGAGGACCGCGTCGAGGAGCTGGAGGACGAGGTCTTCCAGCGCTCCGACCGACGGGCTTCTCGAGCGGATCTTCGCCGCGCGCAAGGAGGTGGCGGCGCTGCGCCGGAGCCTCGGCCCCTCCGCGAGGTGCTGTCGAATCTGGTGAGCGGCGTGCCCCACGTGGACGACAGACTGCCGTCCCTTCTTCCGGGACGTTCACGATCACGTGCTCCGGCTTCTCGACGAGCTCGAGACGAACCGCGGACGTGCTGGGCGGACTGCTGGAGAGCTACCTGTCGCAGGTCTCGAATCGCATGAACGCCGTCCATGAAGCGCCTGACCGCGCTGGCGATGATCGGCCTGCCGTTCACCGTCATCTCCGGATACTTCGGGATGAACTTCGAGGTGATGCCATTGGCTCAAGCAACCGTGAGCGATCGCCGTGCGGCGACCGTCCTCATGTTCGGGCTCTCTGACGGGGGCGTTCGTGCTCCTCCAGAGCCGGGACTGGCTGTGAGCACGGCCCGCGGGCCGGGGCGGGGCGGCATCGGCGCCGTGGCGCCCTCGCGCTGACCCTCGCAACGCCCTCGGTGCGTCGCTCCCGGGATCTGCCGCGGCACTGGTCGGTGACCTGACGACGGAGAGGATCCGCGAGGCGATCGAGGTGGGGATCGCATCGATCACCCAGGACGACTTCGGCGGAGGAGTGGCATCTCCGCCTCCCGGGCGGCGAGGAGGTCGTGGTCACCACGCCGTTCTACCGGCTCGCGCTGGCGGCCCGTAACGCCACGATGAAGGGCGAGGCGCTGACCGAAGCAGCAGAAGGAGCAGATCGATCGCAGCGAGGGACGGATCCAGCTCCTGGTGACGATGCGTGGCGGCCCCCCGGAACTTCGCGCTTCTACCAGCCGGTGCTGGCGGTGGACGGCCGCGAGGTCAAGGCGAGCTTCGTCCAGAACGAGCGTACGCCCCTGGCGCCAGGAGGACGGCCGCCTGGCCGCGCGGAACGTGTACGTGTTCCCGCTGGAGGGGCTTCCGATGAAGGAGCGCCGTGACGCTCGTGGTCAGGGACGCGCCGCCGGAGCAGAAGGAGGTCCTGCGGGCCAAGATCGACCTCGGCAAGTTCCGCTGAGAATCACCCCAGACACTCTCGACGAAGGAGACAGGGTCCGATGGTCGCTGAAGGAGCGCTTCGCGCAGGGTATGACCTTCCAGCAGTACCTGGATCAGATGAACACCAACAAGGAGAAGTTCCTCGAGACGCTGGCGGCGACAGAGAGTCACACCGCAGGAGCGAGGCCGTCTTCAAGGACCGCGGCGACAAGCTGAATGGTGCTCGTCCTCACCGAGGACTGGTGCGGCGACGCCCTGACCAACTTCCCGGTGCTGGCGAAGATGGTCGAGGGCGCCCGCAAACGTCGAGATGCGCGTGTTCCTCCGGGACCAGAATCCGGACCTGATGGACCAGTACCTGAACCGCGGGGTCTTCAAGTCCATCCCGGTGTTCGTGTTCTTCGACGGGGATATGAAGGAAGTGGCGCGCTTCATCGAGCGCCCGCCGAAGATCACCGAGTACATGGAGCAAAGCAGCTCGAGCTGCGCCGCCAGATGCGCGCCCAGCATGGCCGGAGTGGCAGCGGACCGCTGTGGAGGAGATCCGCGCGCTCCTCGGATGAACGTCGCGCACTTCCTCGAGACGAGCGCCCGCCGGTCCCCGGGCGGCCGGCGGTGGTCTTCGGGGATCGCGTCCTCACCTACGAGGAGCTCGATCGGGAGGCCGGCCGGATGGCGGCCGGCCTCGCCGGCGCCGGGCTCCGGCCGGGGAGCAGGTGTGCCTCCATCTGGCGAACCGCCCGGAGTTCGTCCTCGCCGTACTACGGCTGTCAGAAACTCGGGGTGACGCCGGTCGCGCTGAACCGTCACGTACGCGCGCGAGGAGCTCCGCTACATCATCGCGGACAGCGAGGCGGCCGCGATCCTGAGCGCGCCGCCGTTCGCCGCCCAGCTCCGGAGGCGGGGGAGACGCCGACGGTCCGGATGCGCGTCGGCACCGGGAGCCAGGGGCGATCGGTTTCGAGGCGCTCGCTGCGCATCCGCCGATGCGGGCCGTCGAGCGGGGACCGCGAGGATCTGGCGGGGATCCTCTACACCTCGGCCACCACCGGCCGGCCCAAGGGCGTCATGCTCACGCACGCCAACGTCGTGTCGAACACGCACGCGACGGTGCACCACCTCCGCATGACGCCGGCCGATGCGGGGCTCTGCGCGCTGCCCCTGTTCCACTGCTTCGGCCAGAACTTCATCATGAACGCGCTGGTGGCGGCCGGCGGGACCATGATCCTGCAGGAGCGCTTCGTGCCGGCGGACTTCCTGACCGCGATCGCCCGCCATCGCGTCACGATTCTCTACGCCGTGCCGACCATGTACATCCTTCTCCTGGCCGGCGACCTCGCCGCCCACGACCTGTCGTCGCTCAGGCTCTCGTTCTCGGCCGCGGCCATGCTGCCGGCCGAGGTCGAGGCGCGCTGGACTGCGGCGACCGGGCTGCCTCGATGTCCCAGGGTACGGGCTCACGGAGAGCTCGCCATTCGCCACCGTACAACCACGAGCACAGCCCCGGCCCGGATCGGTGTGCGGCACGCCGATCGAGAACGTCGGAGGTGCGGGTGGTGGACGAGCAGGACCGCGAGGTGCCCGACGGCACACTCGGCGAGATCGTGATCCGTGGCCCCAACGTGATGCGGGAATTTGCCTGGAAGCCGAGGACACCGCGTGGACCCTGCGCGGAGGTTGGCTCCATTCCGGCGACATCGGCCGGCGCGACGAGGACGGCTACTTCTACCGTCGTCGACCGCGTGAAGGACATGGTCAATGTCGCGGGGTTCAAGGTGTTCCCCGGGAGGTCGAGGAGGTGCTCTTCGAGCACCCGGCGGTGGCCGAGGCCGCGGTGCTGGGCCGGCCAGACCCGATCAGGGGCGAGGTCGTCCGCGCGTGCGTGGTCCTGCGGGCCGGGCACTCGGCCTCGGCGGACGACCTCATCGACCGGTGCCGGAGGCGGCTCGCCTCCTACAAGGTGCCGGTCGTGGTGGAGTTCCTGACCGCCTCCCCAGAGCCCGACCGGGAAGATCCTCAAGAAGAACCTGAGGTAGGGGCTGGCGAGGGCGGCGCCCAGGCCGGGCAGGGCGGCCCCGCAAGCCCGTTTGCCGACCGTCTCGCCGTGTTACGCTTTAAGTAGCCATGGCTCAGGTCGGCGTTCTGCTCGTCGACCCGGAACAGTCCCTGGTGGGGGATCCGGCAGACCCTCGAGGGGCAACCCTACGAGCTCAGGCTCGTGGGCTTCGCCCGCACGCGCTGGAGGCCATCGGCGGCGGCGAGGTCGAAGCCGTGCTGGTGAGCCTGGGATCGGGGGACGGCGCCGGCGCGCTCATCGCGGACATCTCCGGGCGCTGGCCAGGATCTGCCCGTGCTCGTCGTGACTGCGCCCGGCGGTCGGGTCCACCGGGTTCCAGGCGCGCGCGGCCGGGGCGTGGGACTACCTGAGAGCCGCGGAGACCTCGCTCCTGAGCGCCTCGTCACCCGCGATCGCGAATGCCCTCGACCGCCGGCGCGGCTGCGCCGCTGAGCTGCGGGCGGCGCAGGCGGCCGCGCCCGAGACCCTGAACCTCGAGGCCCGAGAGCGGCAGGCGATCCTCGGCGGCCCTCGAGGCGACGCGCTGGAACAAGCGGGGCCGCAGCGTCTCCTCCGCCTGCACCGGCCGACGCTCTACGCCAAGATGCGGAAGCACGGCGTGCCCCAGGCGCGCCCGCACTGACCGACGCTGCCTTCCTTGCGCTCCCGCCGATCCCGTCCGCGCGAGCTCTCGTCGCCCGAGCCCCTGGTGCCGCCGAGACCCGCGGTTTCTCCGCGCACCGCGATGGTGACGCCTCGCGGGCACGGAAGGCGCGCCAGGTCCGGTTGCGGCGCTCCGGACCAGTGCCACAATGGCCCCCGTAGGTGCGGCCCCCGATGCGGGGCCACGCGTGTTTCAGCTAATCCGTTGCGCGCCAGCGGGGCGGCCTAGCGACGACTCAGCTGACCAACGGCGGCCTCGAAGATGTGGTGGTCTCGACCTCCGAGATCTGTTTCATCGACCAGGACCGAGGACGCCTCCTCCTATCGCGGTTTACGACATTCACGATCTCGTCGACCTCCTCGTTCGAGGGGCGGCAGCGCTCCTCTGGAACGGCGCCCTTCCGAAGCGTGCCGAGTTCGAGCGCCTCAAGAAGGCCCTGGCGACCAGCGGCGGCTGCCTCCCAAGGTCCTGACGCTCGTCCGGGGCCTCCCGGAGTCGGCTCGATGGACGTCCTGCGAACCGCAGTCTCGGTGATGGGCATCTGCGACACACGCCGGCGACGACTCGCGGGAGGCCAACTCTGCGGAAAGCCGTGCGGATCCAGGCGCAGTGCCGACCCTGGTCGCGGCCTGGAGCCGGATCCGCAAAGGGCAAGGCGCCGGTCGCCCCGAGACGCTCCGGCTCTCCCTGGGCGTGGCAGCCTCCCTGCATGCTGGCGGGCGGGCGGAAGCCGAGCGCCGCTCGCCGAGAAGCGCGATGGACGCCGCGCTGATCCCTCCACGCCGACCGCGCCAGGCTGAACTGCCTCGACGTTCGCGGCCCGCGTCACGGTGGCGACCCTCCAGCGCCGCTGCTCCGGGGCGTCGTCTATCGGGCATCCAGGGCCCTCAGGGGCCGCTCCACCGGCGGCGCGAACGTCGAAGCATGTCCATGCTGGATGCTGCTCGAGATCGGGGACGTCGACCGGGCGGAGACCCTGGATCAAGAACGCGCTCGCTCGAAGAAGCGGATCATGGAGCCTTCCGGGCGCCGCGTTGGCCCACGCCACCGAGGATCGCCAGGCGCGATACCTCGGCGCCTCTCCGACGCAAGCTGGGGCGGGGAGGCCGGCAGCTCAAGTGGTTCGGATGTCGCGCATCATCGAGCGGGTGGTCACGCGCGGAGAAGGGCTACTACGCGAACGTCGACTTCCTACTCCGCGTCCACCTATCTTCTCTCTGATGGGCATCGATCCCGAGGCTCTACACGCCGATCTTCGTCGTGTCCCGGGTCTCAGGCTGTGGACGGCGCACATCCTGCCGCGGCAGGCTCACAACCGCCTGATCCGCCCGCGGGCCGAGTACCGGGGTCGCGTCAGGGGCGACCTACGTTCCCATCGACCAGCTGCAGAAGCGGCGCCTCGCCCGGAATGCTCTCCGCGCTCGGTCGATGTGAGTCCCCGGCACCGTCGCCAACCGCGCCAGCGGCTTCCGGCCCGGCGGCCGGCGCCGACGGCTGGAGGCGAGTAGGCCGATGGCGCGATTCTACGAGGGAGGGCGGGCTCGGGAACGACTACCCTCGTCATGGAAGGAGCGGGACATCGACTTCCCGCTGGGCCCGGCCGCGGTTCCGCTGGATCGGACCTGCCGCCAACTGGGGGGTCGGCTCGGACGGGATCCTCCTCCGGACGGCCTCAGGCGTCCGCCTGACGTGGGGCTCCATCTTCAATCCCGGCAGGAGCGAGGCCGAAGTCCGGCAACGGCCTCCGGATCTTCGCTGAGAGTATCTCTCTCGGGAGCGCGGCGGGCTCAGAAGTCGCCCATGCGGATCGGATCGACGAAGGGCGGACGTCAGGTCGAGCGCGTGTGTGCCATCTCGCCCGCGGGACCCAGTCGACCAGAGGTGAGCCGTCGAGATGGGCCGGGCTACGTTCAGCGCGCCGGAAGATCCCCATGCGGCCGGATCGCGAGGTCGTCGGGGTCCCGCTGCCCGGGTGGTGAGACCGCTTCCTGACCCATGGCCGCCGCGGTGTCGGTCCGGGATCCCACTGCGTCGTCTTCACCGACGCCCTCGGCGGCGACGACGGTGCGACAGCTCCGGGCCGAAGAGATCAGGACGCACGCGTCCTTCCCCATGCCGCACGAACGCGTCCGATTCGCGCCGGGTACCTGGCGCGGGACCGCGTGGACATCCGCATCTGGGAGCGCGGCGCGGGGTACGCTGGCCGCGGGGTCGTCCTCCTGCGCACTATCGCCGCGGCGGCGATCCGCGACGGACTCGCCCGCGGCCGCATCACCATCCAGAGTCCCGGCGGGGAGCTCGTCGTGGAGTCCGCGATGACTGGTCGATCCGCTCTCGGGGCCCGCCGCGAGGCCTGCGGGGGCACCGCTGGCGCCCGAGCTGGTGCACGCGCTCCACGCGCCGACGCCCCTTGCCGCTTCGAGATGAGGTGCCCATGCCCGGCCTGATCCCGAAGACGGCGTTCCTCCGGCATCCGATCACGTCGCGCACCTTGGCGACGGGCGGGGAGCATTGCGCCGGTGCTCCGCCTTCGCCTCGCCCGCCGAGCGCTGGTTCCTCCTCGACAAGGGCGATGCGGCATGCCCGGCGCGCGGCGCTTCTTTCGGCGACGGCGGACCGGACGCGTGAGGCCCACAGCGCGCGCCAGCTCGGCGGCCGGCCGGAGGACGTCGCGCGTTCCTCGGCAGCGCTCACCAGGGCCTCACGTGGCCTCGAAGGCCATCGACTGGCGGCCGGGGACAACGTCGTCTGGTGGGCCAGAGCAGAGTTCCCGTCCGTGCTCCACCTCGCGTGGCAGCGGCTCCGGCGCGCCTGAAGCGTCGACGCTCCGGGCGGTGGGCCGCGAAGGCTGTGGTCGGCGCCGGACGAGATCGCGGCCGCCCGTGGACGCTCGCCGCCCGCGCGGGCCATCGCGGTCAGCCCACGTCGGCTGCTCTGCGGGGCCCGCCGACCTCAGGCGACTCCGGACCCTGGCGGACCGGTCGGGAAAGCGCGGCTGATCGTCGACGCATCGCACGCCCTCGGGGGTCGTGCCGTCCGCCGGGATGCTCTGCGACGTGGTCGTCGCCTGCCTGCTCAGAGTGGGTCCCAGGCCGTCCACGGCGTCAGGGTGTTCTACGCCAACAGCCGGCGCTGGCCTGGGGCTCGCGGCACCCTGGGTGGGCTGGCACTCGACGTATCGCGAGGACGACTGGCAGCCGCCGGACCTGCCACCACCGAAGCTCCGGAGGACGGCTCGACGCCGAGGCGGGGAACCCGCCGTTCCTGCCGATGTGCTATCCTGGACAGCGCGCTCCGCGTCCTGGGCCGAGCTGGACCCGCCTGGCCGTCGAGGCCCACGTCCTCGCCGCTGGGCGGCACGCTGCGGGACCGGGCTGGTGAAGCTCGGCCTGCCACGTGCTGACGCCCCGAGGCCCCCGAAGAGCTGGGCCGATGTAACATCTGTGTTCGCGACGGACCGGTGCATGGAAGTCGAGCGCGCCCTCCGCCGAGAACGGCGTGCTCGTCTGGGCGGAGCGACGGACGGATCCGCCTGTCGGTACCGCACGCCGTACGACGACCAGGCCGACGTCGCGCGCGCCCTCGCGGAGTGCTCGGGGACCTGACGGCGCGCGGCGCCGAATCCCGGCCAGATGTCCTCCGGCGGGACGGCGGTGCCCGGCACCGCCCTGTCCGCGAAGCGCCACCGCCTCAGCGTCCACGCTCTCGAGGCATACCTCCCGTGATCGGCTGCCGGGCTTCGCCGGGCCGCTTCGAGGTGCGGCAGTTCCTGGGCGGCCAATCAGAATCCCACCGACCTACCGCACCTCCACGCGCCGGAGCGTGACTACGACATCCGCCGAAGCCTCCGGGAAGCTCCTGCCGTCCGCCCCACGGTCGAGTCAGGAGTTCCAGGTGATCGCCGCGCTCACGGCAACGCCCGTGCCCGTCCGGGAAGGCCCTCGTGCTGCCAGAGGACCCGCGTCGCCGGGACCCGTTCTGATGCGCTGTCGCGGGCGGGTGCTGGCCGACCTAGCCTGCCCGGGCTTACGCCCGCCGAGCGGCGCCGAGCCCTGCGGACGACGTCAGTTCTCGCGCGGCTCCATCAGAGGTCGACTTCAGCGCGCCTTGCGGGCGCGCCGATTTCACGGGCGGACCGGGCAGCTGTTACAATGCCCAACGGCTCCACCACCGGTGGGCGATGCCCGCGCCTCCGGGACAGACCATTCCGGCCATGGAGCGGCTCATCGGTGGCTGCGCCACCCACGTGCCCAGGAACGACACCACCGCCTCGTGCGCGGCGGCTGGATCGGGAGACATCGTCCACCCGATAACCGAGCGGATCCGCTGCGGTGCTGGACTGGAGCTGTCACACCCTCGGCCCGTAATCCGCTGGGCGACCTCGGATTACCTCTGCACCGTTCGGATGCCGCCAGTCGACGGGTTCCGCGGCCTCGACCTCGGGCAACGGCGCTTCCCTGGGCGGAGGTGGTGGCGCTGTGATGCCTGTCCGCCTGACCAGGTCGCGACGACGTCCCGGTTCGGTTCTCGTCGCGCTTCGCCTGTTCGACTGGCCGCGTCCTGCCCGGGATCATGGGCCCGCGTCGATAACACCAGCGACCCCGGCGCTATGCCGCGCCAGAAACGCGCACGATAACTCGCGCCCAGGTGAGCTGGGCGGTGTCTGGACCAGTGCGTAGGACGCGTCGACGTCGGCGGCGTGGC
>ERZ1370068.4799-contig-3855_pt1 | contig 92703 bp, 116 predicted proteins | sample MGYA00561227_ERZ1370068 | MGnify/ENA primary metagenome ERZ1370068 (study PRJEB38410, sample SAMEA6850437) | metagenome | study: Metagenomic assessment of the ecological functions of the soil: analysis of the soil microbiota associated with the... | reverse complement strand
GGAGTTCGGCGAGTCTGTGGGCCATGAACTGGGCGACCGCCACCAGCGGCTTCGACGAGGTCTTCGACGCCGCGGGCCTGCCGCGTCCCCACTATGCCGCGCTCATCTCCATCCTCGAGTCCTTCACCCGCGAGGACGTGGACCGGCGCGAGCGCCTGCAGAAGCTCGCGCTCATGAACCAGGGCATCACCTTCACGGTGTACGGCGAGAAGGACGGCCTCGAGCGCATCTTCCCGTTCGACTTCGTGCCGCGCATCATCCCCGCGCCCGAGTGGAAGACGATCCAGGACGGCCTCGTCCAGCGCATCACGACGCTCAATCTCTTTCTCGCTCGACGTGTACCAGCAGCAGCGATGCCTGAAGGACGGCATCATCCCGCCCGAGCTCGTCCTGTCACGCAAGGAGTACAAGCGCGAGCTGCTCGGGCTGGTCCCGCCGCGCAAGGTCTTCACCCACGTGGTGGGCACCGACCTGATCCGGAGCGAGACGGGCGAGTATCTCGTGCTGGAGGACAACTGCCGCTGCCCGAGCGGCGTGTCCTACGTGCTCGAGAACCGCACGCTGCTCAACCGCGTCTTCCCCGAGTTCTTCGCCTCGCTACCCGGTGCGCCCGGTCAAGGAGTACCCGACGCTGCTCCTCGACAGCCTGCTCTACGTGGCGCCGCGGCCGAGCCAGAGCCCGGTGGTCGTCGTGCTGACGCCCGGGCATCCACAACTCGGCCTACTTCGAGCACTCCTTCCTCGCGCGCGAGATGGGCGTGCCGCTCGTCGAGGGCGCGACCTCCTCGTCGAGGACAATCACGTCTTCATGCGCACGGACGCACGGCAAGCGCCAGGTCGACGTGATCTACCGGCGCATCGACGACGACTTCCTCGACCCGCTCACCTTCCAGCGCGACAGCCTGCTGGGCGTGCCCGGCCTCGTGAACGCCTACCGCGAGGGCAATGTCGCGCTCGCCAATGCGCCGGGCGCGGGCGTCGCCGACGACAAGGCGGTGTACGCCTTCATGCCCGAGCTGATCCGAGTACTACCTCGGCGAGGAGCCGCTCCTCGGCCAGGTGGCGACGTACGTCGGCTTCCGGAAGGACGACTTCGCGCTACATGACCGAGCACCTCGACGAGCTGGTGGTCAAGACCACCGGCGATGCGGGCGGCTACGGCATGCTGATGGGGCCCGTTCGCCTCGAAGAAGGAGCGCGAGACGTACCTGGTGGGGATGAAGAAGAACCCCGGCAACTACATCGCCCAGCCGCTCGTGCACTTCTCCTCGCATCCGACCCACGGCGACGGCGCGCTTCGAGCCGCGGCGCATCGACCTGCGGCCCTTCATCCTCTACGGCGACCGCATCCGGGTCTTGCCCGGCGGCCTCACGCGCGTGGCGCTCCGGCCGGGCTCGTTCGTCGTCAACTCCTCCCAGGGCGGCGGCAGCAAGGACACCTGGGTGCTCGCCCCGCGCGAGCCATGATCCTCTCCCGGGTCGCCGACGCGCTCTACTGGATGGGGCGCTATCTCGAGCGGGCGGAGAACGTCACCCGGCTCCTGATCGTCACCGAGGAGATGAGCAGCGAGGTGCATGGGCCTCGACGAGGACGTCGCCCGGGCGGAGTGGAGCGAGCTGCGCGCGATCTTCCCCGACGGCGACGGCGGCGAGGCCCCCGCACCGTGCGGGCGCTCGTGCAGGCCGCGCTGTACGCCCTGTCGATCGATCCGGGCCATCCGCACTCGATCTTCTTCTCGCTCAAGAAGGCGCGCGACAATGCCCGCACCGTTCGCGAGGCCCTGACCATCGAGGTGTTCGTCGCGCTGAACGAGACGTACAAGGAGCTCGAGGCCTACAACCGGCGGCAGATGGCCGACCCGCCCACGTTCCGCAGCGCGCTCGCCGCGACCCAGCGCGGGATCCTGTCGACCGCGGGGGCCATCGAGCAGACCCTCGCCCGCGACCCGGGCTGGCTCTTTCTGAAGCTCGGGGAATCGATGGAGCGCGTCTTCCGCACCGCGGTGGTCCTGCGCGTCAAGCTGCCGACGCTCATGGCGCAGGAGCCCAAGGTCGACCTGCCCCTCTTCTACACGCGCTGGCGCGCGCTCCTGCGCGGCCTGTCGTCCCTCGAGAACTACCGCAAGGTGCACGGCGCGCGCATGGAGCCCGCGGATGCGCTCCAGTTCCTGCTCTTCGACCCGCACACGCCGCGGTCCGTGCGCTACGGGACCACCTCCGTCAAGGAGATCCTCGAGCGCATCTCGGGGGCCAACGATCTCTCGCTCCCGCGCGCATCATGGGCAAGCTCGCCGCCGACCTCGCCTACCAGGGACAGGACGTGCTGCGCGACGGCCAGGCGCTCCCCTTCCTCGATCAGGTGCTGGGCGAGCTGGCGCGCTGCCACGACACCCTCTCCACGACCTACTTCGGGACCTAGCGCGCCATGTTTCTCGAGATCGAGCACCGGCTGTCGTTCGCCTATGACGCGTTCATCCGCGAGTCCTTCCTCGAGCTCCGGATGCAGCCGAAGACGACGGCGCACCAGGCGCTGTCGTCGTTCGTCCTCGCGGTGGGGCCGCCGACCAAGATCTCGCGCTATCGCGACTGGAACGACAATACGGTGCACCACTTCACCATCGTGAACTACCACGACCGCATCGAGGTGAGCGCCCGGTCATTCGTGAACACGACGCCCGGCGGGCCGGGTCTCGCCACCGCCACGGACGCCCGGCCCGCCGCCGAGCCGCCCTATCCGCTCCTCGACTTCCTCGACTTCGGCGGGCCGGTGCGCAATAGCGCCGCCCTCCGGAAGTTCGCCCAGGCCGTGTCGCTGCCATCATCCGCGCCCCTCGGCGAGCAGGTCGGCGCCTATGGCCGGCACATCCGCGAGCACTTCGCCTACCGCAAGAACGTCACGCGCTACGACTCGACGACGGACGACTTCCTGCAGGTCGAGGCGGGCGTCTGCCAGGACTTCACCCACCTGATGCTCGGGCTCTTGCGGCTGCGCCAGATCCCCTGCCGCTACGTGAGCGGCTATCTCCACGTCGAGGCGGACGCGGGCGAGGTCGCCCAGAGCCATGCCTGGATCGAGTTCTACTCGCCGGCGGCGGGCTGGATCCCCTTCGACCCCACGACCAATCGCGAGATCGACGAGCGGTACGTGGTCGTCGGGCACGGCCGCCACTATGACGACGTCCCGCCCAACAAGGGGATCTACCGCGGCAATGCCGACGAGGCGCTCGAGGCGCAGGTCGTCACGCGGCCCTCGATCCCCGGGCCATCTCCGCGCTGTACGAGGAGATGGAGCACATCGACGTGCCCGTCTACCCCGAGATCCCCGAGCGCCGGCGCGACCGCGGCATCCTCGTGATCGAGGACCCGACCGAGCAACAGCAGCAACAACAGCAGCAGCAACGGTGACCTCGCCGCCGACCGTTCCGCTGCGGGCGGTTGCCGCCCTCTTCCTCGAGCGCCAGCACCTGCGCCGCCCGCGCCGCCGCGCCTTCTCCCCGCGCGCGTCGGGGCATGGCTCGCGGATACGGGCGGCCTGCAGCTCGATTCCATCAACGTCATCGATCGCGCCCACTACCTGACCGTGTGGAGCCGGTTCGGCGCCTACGACAGGGCCGCCCTCGACGAGCTGGCCTACGGCCGGCGCACGCTCTTCGAGTACTGGGCGCACGCCGCCTGCCTCGTGCCCGCCGAGCATTTCCCCTCGTGGCGGCGCGCCATGCTCGACTATCACACGCGCAGCCGCGGCTGGGCGCGCTGGCTCAAGAAGAACCGCGGCACCCTCGCGGCCGTCAGCCAGGCCATCCGCGACGGCGGCCCCCTCGGCAGCGCGGACTTCGCCCACCGCCGTCCGCCGCGCGCCGCCGCCGGCTGGTGGAACTGGAAGCCGACCACGCACGCGCTCGACTATCTGTGGATGAGCGGGACGACGCTCGTCCACTCGCGCCGGCACTTCCACAAGCGGTTCGATCTGGCGGAGCGCCTGATGCCCGACGCCCTGGCTCTCGCGCCACTCGCCGCCGCCGACTTCCAGCGCTGGCACCTGCGCCAGTCCCTCCACGCCATGGGCGCGGCGACGGAGATGGACCTGCGGATGTATCTGACGCTTCCCGCGCGTGGGCGCCGCCGAGCGCCGCCGCTGGCTCGCCCGCCTGCTCGAAACCGGCGAGGTGCGTCGAGATCGATGTGCAGGAGCCGGATCAGCGGACCCGGCCGCGGTGGTACGCCCTGGCCGAGGATCTGCCCGCCCTCGCGGCGGCGGGACGACGCCGGATCGCCGCCGAGGGCACCACGCTGCTCGCGCCCTTCGACTCCTTCCTGTGGCACCGCGAGCGCACGCACCGCCTCTTCGGCTTCCGCTACACGATCGAGGTCTACACGCCCGGCCACAAGCGCACCCACGGCTACTACACGCTGCCCATCTTCCACGACGGCCAGCTCATCGGCCGCATCGACCCGAAGATCCACCGCGCCGAGCGCCGCCTCGAGATCAAGGGCGTGCACTTCGAGCCCTGGTTCGCCCGCGGGGCCGAGCCCCCGCCGCGGCCTGGGGCCGGCTCGACCGCGACGCCGCCCTCGCGGGCCTGGCCGATACGCTCCGCTCCCTCGCCACCTTCGTCGGCGCCGACCCGGAGGCGATCACCCTCGGCTCCGTCGCGCCCGCGTCGCTCCGAGCGCCGCTGAAGCGACGGCTCTGTGACGGCCCAGCGAAGTCGCGCCCTCGCCCCGGCGCGACTGCGGAGCTGGACGGCGTCGCGGTACGCGACCGGACCGCGACGCCCACACGGAGCGGAGACCACGGTTCGTCGAGGAGACGGTGCCGAGATCGGCACCGGTCGCGCCGAGCCGCGCGGCTGGGCGAGTGACGAATCGTGCGCGCTAGGGCCTGTCGGAGAAACCCGGCTAGAGCGATGAGAAGGGTCAGCTGCGAGGCGGCGCCCGATGGCCGCACGCGAGGCGTACCTCTGTACGTTGAGCGTGCGGTCGAGGGCGCCAACGAGCAGATGGGCCCTCGCGTCGCTCTGCCGCGCGGGGTAGCCAGGCCGAGGCGCGCGACCACGGGCAAGTGATCGGACGCGACGCGGGCGAGGCGACTGCGGTGCACGTGGAAGCCCTCTGCGTGGATTGCGCGGTCCCAGTAGATGCGGTCGAGGGCGAAGATGGGGAGCGGCGCCGGATGCGTGCGGCGGATGCGCGGGCCGTGCAGCTCGCGGCGGAGCGCGCGGCCCACGGCGCCGGGAAACCACTCGTTGAGATCGCCGATCACCACGCGAGGGCCGGAGAGATCGTGGTGGAGGACCTGCTCGCGAACGAGCGCCGCCACCTGGTGGGCGCGCTCGCGGATCTTGAGGCCGAAGTGCACGTTGAAGAGGTGGAGCAGACCGCCGCCCACGACGGCGTCGAGGCGGATGCCCCCGCGCGGCTCGCGGGGCGGCCGGCTCAGGTCGAACTGGTGGGAGCCGTGGACGGGAAGCGCGTGAAGACGGCATTGCCGTAGGGCACGCGGTCGTAATGCCGGGTGGCGCCCATCGCCATGCTCATCCCGAGCTCGGCGGCCAGCGCCTCCGCCTGGGGCAGGTAGATCTCCTGGACGCCGACGAGGTCGGCGCCGATCTCCCGCAATACCTCGGCGATGCGCGGCAGATCGACGCGCCGATCGAGGCCCTCGGCCTTGTGGATGTTGTAGCTGGCGACGGTCACGATCATTCGGATCCTCCCAAGAGCTCAGGCCAAGAGCTCAGGCCCCATGGTTCAGGATACACGCTTGACGCCCGGGGCCGCTCGCGCTTGCAATGCCCGCGGAGTTTGTTAGGCTCGGGTCCATTCCGGCGTCGAGTCCACCCGCGAGGTCGTTCGTGATCCGAGGGTCCACCCCATCCCGCACCCGATCGTCGCGGCGGTTCGCGCGTTCGTGGAGACCGAGGTCGAGCCGGCGGCGCCCGCGCTCGAGCACGCCGACGCCTATCCGCACGCGCTGGTCGCGCGGATGCGAGAGCTCGGCCTCTTCGGCGCCCTCGTGCCGCGCGCATACGGCGGGCTCGGCCTCGACGTCACGACCTATGCGCGGGTGATCGAGGAGATCTGCCGCGGGTTCATGTCGCTCGCCGGCGTCCTCAATAGCCACACCATGGCCGCGCTGATCGTGCTCCACCACGGGACGGACGAGCAGCGCGCGCGGCTCCTGCCGCGCTTCGCCCGCGGCCAGGCGCGCGGCGGCCTCTGCCTCACCGAGCCGCACGCGGGCTCCGACGTCCAGGCCCTGCGCACGGTGGCGCGGCGGGACGGCGACCGCTACCTCATCTCCGGCTCGAAGATGTTCGTCACCAATGGCCGCGAGGGCAATACGTTCGCGCTCCTCGCGCTGACCGATCCCGCCGCCTCGCCGCGGCACCGCGGCATGTCCTGCTTCATCGTGGAGAAGGGCGAGCCCGGGCTCGAGGTCGTCAAGTCCATCGCCAAGCTCGGCTACAAGGGCGTGGACACCGCGGAGCTGCTCTTCGACGCCTTCCCTGCCCGGCGGCGAACCTGGTCGGCGGCGTGGAGGGCCGCGGGTTCAAGCACGTGATGTCGGGCCTCGAGACGGGCCGGATCAATATCGCGGCGCGCGCGGTGGGCGTGGCCCAGTCAGCATTCGAGCACGCGACGCGAGCGGCGGCTTCGGCGGGGCATGACGAGGCACCGGCTCTGCTCGGCGACATCGCGGCCCGCGTGGAGGCAGCCCGGCTCGTGACGTACTGGGCCGCCGGCATGAAGGACCGGAGCGAGCGCTGCGACCTCGAGGCGGGCATCGCCAAGCTCTACGCTTCGGAGGCGGCCCAGGAGGCGGCCGCCGGCGCCATGCGCATCGCGGGGCCGGCCAGCCAGCGCGCCGAGCTCGGGTTCGAGCGCCTCTACCGCGACACGCCGCTCATGATCATCGGCGAAGGCACCAATGAGATCCAGCGCCTCATCATCACGCGGAGCCTGCTCGACCGCTATGGCGAGCGCCTCGGCGCGCTGACCTCGCGCGAGGGCGAGCCGGAGGAGCGGCGACAGGTCGTCCTCGCCGTCCGCCAGCTCGTCGACAAGGACGTGATGCCCGCCGCCCAGGACGACGAGCGCGAGGGCCACTACCCGGCGGCGCTCATGGCGCGGGTGGCGGATCTGGGCGTCCTCGGCTGCCTCACCTCGCCCGGCCTGGGAGGCCTCGGCCTCGATCTGGCGACCTACGCCATGGTCCTGGAGGAGCTGGCGCGCGGGTGGAGCACGGTGGCGGGAATCGTCGCCGCCCAGGCCACGGCGGCGCACATCATCGAGCGCTTCGGGGAGCGCGTCGGGCCGGCGGCCGCGCGACAGCGGTCGCTGTCCGCGATGACCCGCGGTGAGCGGCGGGCGCGGTCGCGCTCGGCCCCGGGATCAGCGCGCGCGCCGACGGCGATGGCTGGGCGCTCGCCGGCGCCGCGGCCCTCGTGGACCATGCCGAGCAGAGCGACGTGCTCGTGGTGCTCGCGCGGACGCCCGACGGCGAGCCCGCCGGCTTCGTGGTCGAGCGGAATGCCCACCATCTGACCGTGGGCGCGACACCCGCGACACTCGGCGCGCGCGGGCTCGGCGCCGCCGACGTGGTCCTCGACGGCGTGCGGGTCGGCGGATCGGCGCGGCTCGGCGACGGAGCGGCGCGAGCCGCGGAGGTCCTGGCCCGGCTCGCGCTCGCCGCGACCGCGGTGGGCCTCGCCCAGGCGGCCTTCGAGGCGGCGCTTCGCTACTCCCAGCAGCGGTCCACCTTCGGCCAGCCCATCTGCCAGCACCAGGCCGTGCAGCTCAAGCTGGCCGACATGGCCACGCGCATCACCGCCGCGCGGCTGCTGACGTATCGCGCCGCCGAGCGCCTCACCGCCGACCCGGACGACGACACCGGCGTGCGGATGGCCAAGGTCGAGGCCTCCGGAGATGGCGGCCGACGTCACGCTCGAATCGATGCGCATCCACGGCGGCTACGGGTACACGAGCGAATTCCCCGTCGAGCGGCTCTACCGCGACGCCGCCCGCCTCGTGGTGACCCCGACGGACAACGACGCGGAGCGGCGACTCGTCGCCCGCCGCGCGATCGAGCGGGCATCGACCGGGGTGCCGTCATGAGCTACGGCCGCTACTTCGAGGAGTTCTCGGTGGGCCAGCTCTTCACGCACTGGCCGGGGCGCACGATCGGCGAGGCGGACTGCACCTGGTTCGCGCTCCTCACGATGAACCAGCACCCGCTGCATTCGGACGCGCACTACGCCGAGACGTACACGCAGCACAAGCAGCGCGTGGTGCTGGGCCCCTCGTCTTCAGCGTGGTCATCGGCATGACGGTGGCCGACGTCTCCGGCCGCGCCATCGCCAACCTCGAGGTCGACCGCCTCGTGCACGAGAAGCCCACGTTCATCGGCGATACGCTCTATGCGCGCAGCACGGTGCTCGCGCTGCGGGAGTCCAAGCGCGGCGATCGCGGGATCGTGACCGTCGAGACCATTGCCACCAACCAGCGAGGTGACCAGGTGTGCTCCTATACGCGCCACGTGCTCGTGCCGAAGAAGAGCCATCCCACGCTGGGCGAGGGCAAGCTGCCCTACTGACATGACCGAGCCCGGTTCGCCTGCAGCATCAGCGAAGCGGCGCCCGCCGCTCGACGGCGTTCGAATCCTCGCCGTCTCCCAGTTCGGCGCCGGGCCCTTCGGCACCCAGGTCCTCGCCGACCTCGGCGCCGAGGTCATCAAGATCGAGGACCCGGGCGTGGGCGGCGACGTCGCCCGCTATGTCCCGCCGTTCGCGGGCGAGGCCGATTCGCCGTACTTCCAGTCGTTCAACCGCGGCAAGCGCTCGATCACGCTCAACCTCCGTCACCCGGACGGGCAGGCCGTCCTCCACGACCTGGTCCGTGTCTCCGACGCCGTCTTCAACAATGCGCGCGGCGACCTGCCGGGCAAGCTCGGCCTGACCTACGAGGCGCTCAAGTCGGTCAACCCGCGCGTGGTCTGCTGCGCGCTCACGGGCTTCGGCACCACGGGACCGCGCGCCGCCGAGCCCGCCTACGACTACCTCATCCAGGGCTATGCCGGCTACATGGCGGTGACGGGTGAGCCCGACGGCCCGCCGGGCAAGTGCGGCGTGTCCATCATCGACTTCGCGGGGGCTACGCGGCGATGGTCGGCCTCATGGTCGGCCTCTTCGACGCGCGCGGCACGGGCATCGGCCGGGACGTCGACGTGTCGCTCCTCGACACCGCGGTGAGCATGCTGTCCTACTTCGCCATCTGGACGCTCAACCGCGACTGGGTGGCCGACCGCACGCCGGACTCGGCGCACCAGACCCTCGTGCCCGCCCAGAACTTCCCCACCCGCGACGGCTGGATCGTCGTCTTCTGCAACAAGGACAAGTTCTGGCGCGACCTGGTCGAGGTGCTCGGCGCGCCCGAATTGGCGGACGACCCGCGCTTTGTCACCTTCCCCGCCCGCCTCGCCAACCGGGCGACGCTGGTGGCGGCGCTCAAGGAGCGGTTCAGGACGCGCACCACCGCGGAGTGGCTCGAGCGGCTGCGCGGGCGCGTGCCGTGCGCGCCCGTCAACGACGTGCGCCAGGCGCTCGCCGACGAGCAGGTGCTGGCGCGCGAGATGATCGTCGAGGTCGACCATCCCGAGTTCGGCCGCCTGCGCGAGGTCAGAAGCCCCATCCGCACCGAGGGCGAGATCCGCGCCCCCGCGCGGGCGCCGAAGCTCGGCGAGCACACGGATGCGATCCTCTCGGAGATCCTCCAGTACAGCGCCAGCACCATCGCGCGCCTGCGGGGGCGGGAGTGATCGGGTGAGGCCTCTGGACCGCATCGACGATCCCGTCGAGGCGCCCGCCGTCGAGGACGATCGAGCGGACGGACGTCGCCGTCGCGCCGCCCTGGATGACCGTGCTGCACAACTGCGACTGCCACACGTTCGACGAGGTGGTCAAGCAGCTCATGAAAGCCATTGGCTGCTCGGAGGACAAAGGCTGGGAGCTGGCCTGGCAGGTCCACAATACCGGCCGGGCCGTGGTGAAGGTCGGCCCCGAGACCGAGTGCGTCCGCGTGGGCAATATCCTGGCCGCGATCGGCCTCGTCGTCACCGTCACCCAGTCATAAACCACCCGCGAGCGAGGGAGACGAACATGCTGGTTCCATTCGGTACACGCGTCGTCGACAAGAACGGCAAGGGCGTCGGCACGGTCAGCCGCGTGGTCCTGCACTCGGGATCGCGCCAGGCCTCGGGCCTGGTCGTCCATCAGGGAGTGCTGGACCGGCGACAGATCGTGGTGCCCATCGCCAAGGTCGCGAGCTTCGGCGACGAGGTGCGCCTCACGCTGTCCGCCTCCGACCTCGCCGGCCTCGATCTGTACAATGCCGAGAGCCTGCAGCTCATGCCCGACCAGTGGGAGATGCCGGCCGGCTTCGACCAGCGCGAGTTCTTCCTCGTCGGCGGGCGACGGGTGGACGGAGGCGGTCCTGCCGTTCGAGCGGAACGTCGGCGGCGGCCTCCGGGACGCCGGCCGTCATCGAGGACAGCGACACGCCGGCGGAGCCCAGGGAGCCCGTCATCTCGGCCTCGGAAGAGGTCTTCGACAAGGCGGGGCAGAAGGTCGGCGAGGTCGACGGCGTGGAGCTGGATCCGGCCTCGGGCCGCATCGTGCGGATCATCGTCCGGCGGGGCACCCTCTTCCGCGGGGAGACGGCGATTCCCGCGAGCCTGATCGCCAAGGCCGGCGGGCGCATCACCCTCAGCGCGAGCGCCGACGAGGTGAAGAAGCTCGAGCGCGCCTGAGGGCGCGCCGGCCTCGCCGCGGCAGCCCGCCGTCCAGGCTAGGAGCCTGTCGGAGAAACCGCAGCTAGAGCGAGGAGAAGGGTCCAGCTGCGAGGCGGCGCCCGAAGGCAGCCGGCGAGGCGTACTTTCTGTACGTTGAGCCGGCTGTCGAGGGCGCCAACGAAGCAGATGGGCCCTTCATCGCTCTGCGTCGCAGCACGCCCAGCACGTCCCGGATCTGGGCGCCCATCGCCTTGTTCTCCGACCACGGCCGCCCGGCCGTGATGCCACCGTCCACGACGATCGCCTGACCCGTCACGAAGGTCGACTCATCCCCGCCGAGCCAGAGGGCGGCGTGGGCGATGTCCTCGGCCAGCCCGGCCCGGCCGAGCGGGTGGACGGCGGCCAGCGTGCCCTTCACGAGGCCCGCGGCCGCTTCGGCGTCCTCCTGGGAGAGCCCGAGCGAGGTGCCGAAGATCGGCGTCGCGATCGCGCCGGGGCAGATGCAATTGACCCGGATCCCGCTCTCCGCCAGCTCCATCGCGATCGACCGCGTGAGCTGGATCACCGCCGCCTTGGCCGCGCTGTAGACGTGGGGGCCCCAGCCGCCGCGCAGGCCGGCGACGCTGGCGGTGCTGATGATGCTGCCGGAGCGCTGGCGGCGCATGATGGGAGCGGCATGCTTCATCCCGAGCAGGACCGCGCGCACGAGCAGCGCCATGGTCGCGTCGAACCCTCGACCGAGATGGACTCGACCCCGCCCGTGACCCCGCCCGCGCCGGCATTGTTGAAGAGACAATCGAGGCGGCCCCAGCGGGTCACCGCCAGCTCGATGGCGGCCTCTATCGCGCGCTCCTCCCGCACGTCGGTGCGCAAGTAGGCCACGGCCGGGCCCAGCTCCTCCGCGAGCCGCCGGCCCCGCTCGTCTTGCACGTCGGCGATGACGACCTGCGCGCCGTGCGAGCTGAAGAGCCGGACCGTCGCCTCGCCGATCCCGCTCGCCCCGCCGGTGATCACCGCCACCTTGCCCTCGAGCCGCCCCATGGTCATCGTCCTCCTCGTGGCCGACACGTTATCGCATGGGCTGTGGCCGCACCAGCCTGCGCCATCTGCCGTTTTTTGCGCGCTCGGCAACATTTTTCGGGGCGACCGCGATCGCCACCTCATCATCGTCCGCCGAGGCACATCAGGCAGATCAACGACGTTACCTTCCGCATTCCGTTGGCATCGCAGTTGCTCTGGCACGACGCCATGTGGAAGCGCGCCCTCCGAGCGGTCACCGGCCATGTGCCGGCGTCGAGTGCGCCGTGGTACCGGCGCGCCGATGTCTGGCTGCTCCTGGGCGCGATCGTCCTGCCCTTCGGCTGGATCCTCGCCCTGGGACGCGTCGCCTGGGTCACGGCCGCGGCTCGCCGCGCGCGGTAGCGGGCTCAGCCTCGCCTCCCGTCGGACGGCGTCAGGCGCAGACCGCGCGAGCCCGAGCCGCCTCGCCTCCATCGCGCACGCTCCGCGACGCCCCGCATCATTGACAAGGCCCGTCGTTCCCGGGTACTCTCGGGCACCTTCTCGACCTGTCTCGCACGTAATCGGGATGCCTCAGCCCTTCTCACAGGAGAGGAGGATTCGGCGATGATCAGACACTGGCTCAGCCCCGGCGGTCACTCTGCCCACTTCGCGGTGGCCTGCAGATCGTGAGGGATTGCGCTTGACCCGCCGCTGCCGGATCGCCGCGCTGGTCGCTCGAGCAGCGATGACGCACCGCCGATGAGGCCATTCCGAGGAGTCTGAGATGCGAAAATACATCATCCGGCGGCTCGGTTACTCCGTGATCTCGCTCGTGCTGCTCTCGCTCACCATCTTCTTCTTCGTGCGCGTGACGGGCGATCCGGCCGTCCTCCTCGTCGAGCCCGGCGCGAGCAAGGCCGACCTCGAGCAGATCCGCCAGCAGTTCGGCCTCGACCGCCCGCTGTTCGTCCAGTACGGACACTTCGTCTCGGCGCTCGTGCGCGGCGACTTCGGCCAGTCCTTCTACTACCGGACGCCCGTCCTCGAGCTCTACCTCTCGCGGCTGCCCAACTCGCTCATGCTCGCCGCGGCGGCCATGGCGCTGTCGCTCTTGATCGGCATTCCGTCCGGCATCCTCGCCGCCGTGCGCGTCAACGGCTGGTGGGACCGGGTCGGGAAGATCTTCTCGCTGCTCGGGCTGTCGCTGCCCTCGTTCTGGGTCGGCCTGGTGATGATCCTGTTCTTCTCCGTCTACCTCGGCTGGCTGCCCTCCTCGGGTGCCGGCACGATCTCGCACCTGATCATGCCCGCCTTCGCGCTCGGCTGGTTCTTCGCGGCGGCCCACATGCGGATGACGCGGTCGTCGATGCTCGAGGTGATGGGCAGCGAGTACGTGAAGCTCGCACGGCTCAAGGGCCTGCCCGAGCGCATGGTGATCACCAAGCATGCCTTCAAGAACGCCCTGATCCCGGTGCTGACGCTGGCCGGGATCAACCTCGTCATCATGGTCAACGTGGCGGTGGTGGTGGAGACGGTCTTCGCCTGGCCGGGAATCGGCCGGCTCCTCTACGAGGGCGTCGCCTTCCGCGACTTTCCGGTGGTGCAGGCGACCGTGCTGCTCGGCGGCGTCATGATCGTGGTGGTCAATCTGCTGGTGGACATCCTCTACGCGGTCATCGACCCGAGGATCCGCCTGGAGCGCTGACATGGCTATCAATACTCGCACCGCGCCCTTCACCGCCCCCGGGCGTCTGGCTCTCCTCCGGGTCAGCGGATTCCCGATCATCCCGGCGGCCATCCTCGTGGGCATCGCGTTCGTGGCGATCTTCGCCGAGCTGATCGCCCCCAACAACCCCGAGATCGGCACGCTCGGCGACCGCTTCCGCCCGCCGTTCTGGCAGGCCGGGGAAGCGATGCCCATCTGCTCGGCACGGACCATCTCGGCCGCGACGTGCTCTCCCGGCTCATCTTCGGGGCGCGCGTCTCGATGATCGTGGGCATCACCGCGGTCCTGATCGCCGGCGTCACCGGCACCGTGCTCGGCATCATCTCGGGCTACCTCGGCGGCTGGGTCGACCAGGCCATCATGCGCCTGACCGACACGTGGCTGGCCCTGCCCGCGCTCACCTTCGCCATCTTTCTGGCCGCCGTCGTCGGCCCCAGCGAGCTGAACATCATCGTCATCCTCGGGTTGGTCTACTGGACACGCTATGCGCGCGTCATTCGGGGCGAGGTGCTGTCGCTCAAGGAGCGGGAGTTCGTGCGCCTGGCCATCGTGGCGGGCTGCTCCAAGCGGACGATCATGCTCAAGCACATCCTGCCGAACGTGATCAACTCGGCCATCGTGCTGGCCACCCTGATGATCGGGGTCGTCATCATCTCCGAGGCGTCGCTGTCGTTCCTCGGCGTGGGCGTGCCGCCGCCGAAGCCGGCGTGGGGCCTCATGCTCGCCGACGGGAAGAAGGGCATGATGGCGGGCTACTGGTGGCTCACCGTGCTGCCGGGGTGCTGCATCATGCTGATGGTCCTCTCCGCCAACCTCCTGGGCGACTGGCTGCGCGTCAAGCTCGATCCCCAGCTCCGGCAGCTCTGACTCGGACCCGACGGTGAGCGCGCTCGTGTCCCTCGTCCGCTCGACCCCGAACCAGTGACCACGCCTCCGCTCCTCGAGATCAAAGAGCTCTCGACGCATTTCGTGAGCGCGGCGGGGACCCGAGTGGTCCGCGCCGTCAACGATGTGTCGTTCACGCTGCACGCCGGTGAGACGCTCGGCATCGTCGGAGAATCCGGCTCGGGCAAGAGCACCCTCGCCCTGACGATTCTCCGAATCCTCCCCCGCCGCCCGCATCGTGCAGGGGCAGATCAACTTCGAGGGGGAGAACCTCCTCGACAAGTCCGATTCCGAGATGCAGCACATTCGCGGCAAGCGCATCGCGATGATCCTGCAGGACCCCATGGCCTCGCTCAACCCGCTCTTCACCATCGGCGATCAGGTCGCGGAGCCCATGCGGGTGCACGAGCACATGGGGCGCGGTGGGGCGTGGGCGCGCGCCAAGGAACTGCTCGGCGCGGTCAGGATCTCGGCGCCGGAGACCCGCGTCGGCGAGTACCCGCACCAGATGTCCGGCGGCATGCGCCAGCGGATCGTGGGCGCCATCGCGATCTCCTGCGAGCCGGCGCTGCTCATCGCCGACGAGCCGACGACCAGCCTCGACCTCACCATCCAGGCCCAGTACCTGAACCTGCTGAGCGACCTGCAGAAGCGCTATCACCTCGCCCTGATCTTCATCACCCACAACCTGGGCATCGTGGCCAAGATGTGCGACAAGGTGGCCGTCATGTACGCCGGCCGCATGGTCGAGTCGGGGCCGGTCCGGCAGATCTTCAACCGGCCCGCCCACCCGTACACCGAGGCGCTCTTGCGCTCGATCCCCCGCCTCACCGACAGGCGCGAGCGGCTCACCGCCATCGAGGGCCAACCGCCGGACATGACGTCGCCCCTTCCGGATGCGCCTTCCATCCGCGCTGCCCGAAGGCCATCGAGCGCTGCCAGGAGCAGGATCCGCCGACCTTCGAGGTGGCCGCGGACCAGCGCGCGCGGTGCTGGCTCGCGGACGGCCGATGAGCGAGGACATGCCCATCGTCGAGGCCGTCAAGCTCACCAAGCACTTTGCGCTGCAAGCGCGGCCTCTCTCGGGCGCGGACCGCGGGGCGGTGCGCGCGGTGGACGGCATCTCGTTCGCGATCCCCCGGGAAGACACTGGGCGTGGTCGGAGAATCGGGGTGCGGCAAGACGACGACGGCGAAGCTGGTGCTCTTGCTGGAGGAGCCCACGGGTGGCTCCATCCGGTTCCTGGGCAAGGAGCTCGGGGGCCTGGGCGGCGTCAACTTGCGCGACTACCGCAAGTCGGTCCAGGCCGTGTTCCAGGACCCGTTCGCCTCGCTGAATCCGCGCATGCGCGTGGGGACCATCATCGCCGAGCCGCTCATCACCAACGAGACCCTCGAGGCGCCGGAGGTCAAGCGCCGCATCCGCAACCTGCTCGAGCTGGTCGGCCTGCCCGACCGCGCCGCCGACCTGTTCCCCCACGAGTTCTCGGGCGGCCAGCGCCAGCGCATCGCCATCGCCCGGTCGCTGGCCGTGTCTCCGAAGCTCATCGTGCTGGACGAGCCGGTCTCGGCGCTCGATGTCTCCATCCGGGCGCAGATCCTCAACCTGCTCCGCGACCTTCAAGCCCAGCTCGGCGTGTCCTACCTCTTCATCGCCCACGACCTCGCCGCCGTCGCGCACATGAGCCACGAGATCGCCGTGATGTACCTCGGGCAGATCGTGGAGATGGGCCTGGCGGAGACGGTGGCCCGTGACCCCAAGCATCCCTACACGCAGGCGCTCTTCTCGGCCGCGCTGCCCTCCCACCCCGAGGACATCCGGGAGGACATCATCCTGCAGGGGAGGTGCCGAGCCCGGTGAACCCACCCGGCGGGTGTCGCTTCCATCCCCGCTGCCCGTTCGCCATGCCCCGGTGCACGGACGAGCCACCGCAGCTCGTGCTCGTCGAGGGGCGCCTGACCGCCTGCCACCTGTACGATCCGAAGGCGTAAGCGACCCATCTGCCCAAGATCGGCGCAGGCACCGCCCACCCTGGGCAACCAGGGTGCCGCGCATCGCCACCCCGCGCCTTGGGGCGGCAGCCCGACCCGCCTCTATTCGCCCATCAAGCGCGGAACTCCTCCGCTGGCATTGGTGTTGCTCTCTCAGGAGGACAGCATGGCACCCACGGAGGAGGGACGCATGGAGCAGCTCAGGTCGGCAATCTCGGGGTTCCTGAAGCGCGAGCCGGGACGTCGCCGGGACTGGATGCGGTCGCACGGGGCGAGCGAGGCCGGCTCGACGTGGCTTGACCGCCTCACCGATCTGCTGTTGATCTTCCGCCGCCCCGTGCCCGTCCCGGTGAGGACGGCGGCGCTTCTAGGCCTGCCCGCTTAGGGCTGCCCGCGCTCAGGAGCGGCCGGACGAGGCGGCTCGCTGCACGAGGGTCCAGTCGTCGATCCCCTCGACGGCGGGCGGCGAGGACGATCGGGTCGTGAGCGTGCGGCCATTGGTCGGCGAGAACCAGACGAAGTCGACAGGCGCGCCCGTGTCCGCCACCGGCATGGCCTCCGTCTCAGGACCGGACGCACCCGTCTCCTTGCGCTCCGCCCGGCGCGCGCGCTTGGCCTCCTGCTTGGCCTTGCGCTGATCCTCTTTCCGTCGCCGATCTCCCCGGTACATCCCTGGACGTCCCGCCATCAGCGTCTCCCTTCCGCCTGTCTCGTGAGCGTGTGCGTGGGCCCTACATCACCGGGCCGATGATCCACGGCGCGAACTCCTCTTCGCCGACTCCCGAGAGCTCGCTCTTGCTGCGCTTGCCCGAGGCCACGGCGACCACTTCCTCGAAGATCTGCCGCCCGACCTCGGGCAGCGGGGTGCCCTCGAGGATCACGCCGCAGTTGATGTCCATGTCCTCTTCCATGTGGCGGTACATGAGGCTGTTCGTCGCGAGCTTGATGGACGGCACGGGCTTGCACCCGAACACCGAGCCGCGCCCCGTCGTGAAGCACACGATGTTCGCGCCGCCCGCGACGAGACCGGTGATCGACACGGGATCGTGCCCCGGGGTGTCCATGAACACGAAGCCGCGCGTGCTGATCGGCTCGCCGTACATGAACACGTCCATCATCGGCGTGGTGCCGCCCTTGCTGACGCCCCCGAGCGATTTCTCGAAGACGGTGGTGAGGCCGCCCGCCTTGTTGCCGGGCGCGGGATTGTTGTCCATCGCCTCGATGCCCCGGCAATACCACTCCCACCACTTGTAGCGATCGATGAGCTTCTTGCCGACGCCCTCGTTGATCGCGCGCCGGATCAGGAGATGCTCGGCGCCGTAGATCTCCGGCGTTTCCGCGAGCACCCCGGTGCCGCCGTAGCGGACCAGCTCGTCCACGGCCCAGCCGAGGGCCGGGTTGGCGGTGATGCCCGAGCTGCCGTCGGAGCCGCCGCAGTTGGTGGCGAGCACCAGCTCGGACACCGGCTGCGGCGTCCGCACCGCCGCATTGGCGATGGGCAGGAGCTTGGCGACCTCGACCGTCGCGCGCTCCACCGTCCTCCGGATGCCCCCGCCTCCTGGATGTTGATGACGAACGGCCGGCGCTCGGGATGGCCCGGCGCCGCCATGCGCTGCCTGTCGACCATGACCGCCGCCTGATTCACCTCGCAGCCGAGTCCGATCAGGATGTAGGCCGCCACGTTCGGGTGCTTGGCGTAGCCGGCGAGGACGCGCTGCAGCGCCATGTGGTCCTCGCCGAAGAGCTTGGTGCCGCAGCCCGACTTGTGCGTGATCGCGAGCACGCCGTCGATGTTCGGGAACTCCTTCTGCACGTCGCGGAACTTGTCCTTCACGAACTGGCTCACGCTCGCCGAGCAGTTGACGCCGGAGATGATCGCCACGTAGTTGCGCGTCCCGACCCGGCCGTCCTCGCGCTTGTACCCGTCGAAATAGCGCATGCGTGAGGCGGGGTAGTAGTCGACCGGTTGCACGTCGGTGCAGAACTCGTAGTCCTGGCGCAGGTCGCCGACGGCCAGGTTCTGCGTGTGCACGTGATCCCCGCGGCGATCTCGGCGGTCGCGAAGCCGATGATCTGCCCGTAGCGGCGCACCGCGTCGCCCGTGCGCACGGCGCGCCGCGCGATCTTGTGGCCGGGCCGGATGTCCTGCCGCGCCTCGATCCGCCCGTCCGCGTCCTCGAGCACCGTGCCGGCGGCGATCTCGCGCTTCGCGATGGCGACGTCGTCATGGGGCTTCAGGACGATGGCCAAATCGGTGATCGCGTGAGTCGCCATGAGCGTCTCCTCTCGAAGCGAGGGCTACGGGCAGCCCGCCCGCGAGGCTCCAGGGCGGTGGTGACATCCGACTCTATCGTCCGGTCGTGCGTTTTGCAAGTCGCGCGCGCTTGACCCGCGGTGTCCGGCCCACTACACTTCCGCTGGCATGAGCTTTCTCGACCGATCGGTCGACGTCAACGGCATCAACCTCCACTACGTCGAATGGGGCGATGCCGGCGCTCCACCCCTCGTGCTTCTCCACGGCATCACCGGCCACGCCCGGACCTGGGACCGCCTCGCCTCGGAGCTCGTCGTCGCGGTGGCGGATCATCGCGCTCGACCAGCGCGGCCACGGAGACAGCGACGTCGCGCCCGACGGCGACTATCGGCGTGGGGCCCATGGCCGACGACCTCGCCGTGCGTCGCGGATCGCCTCGGTCCTCGGGCGCTTCACGCTTCTCGGCCTGTCGATGGGCGGACGCGTGGCGCTCGCGTACGCGGGCGCCAATGCTGGACCGGCTCGAGCGGCTCGTCATCGTGGACATCGGTCCCGACATCCACCCGCCCGGGCTCGAGCGCATTCGCGGGATGATGGCGGGGGCGCCCGAGCGCATCGAGTCGGAGGCGCAGGCGATCGAGCTCATCCGGCGCGCCAACCCGCTCTACGACGACGCCGAGCTGCGGCACCGCGTCGCCCACGCGCTCAAGCCGGCGGCCGACGGCGGGCTCACGTGGAAGTACGACAAGGCGCTCCGGGACATGATGCGGTCCGGCGGCCGGGGCGACACCGTCGACCTGTGGGAGCCGCTGGCCCGCATCAGCTGCCCCACGCTGATCGTGCGCGGAGCGGCGAGCGACATCCTCTCCCCGGACATCGCCAAGCGGATGCTCGAGACGCTGCCCGATGGCCGCCTCGTCGAGGTGGCGGGCGCCGGCCACACGGTGCCCGGAGACCAGCCCGACGCCTTCGCCCGCGCGCGTGCGCGCGTTCATCGAGGAGTAAGCGCTCGAGCGCGAATGATCCGCGATCGGATCACGCGCGCGGCGGGCGGGTGACGCGGCGGGGGCCGGGGGATGGGTCCGCTGACCACCGCCGACTCCGTACCGGTCACCCGTGAGAGCCGTTCCCACTCCTTGGCCGCTGTGTCGTTGTCTCGCGGGGCGGGAAGGGCTCAGCGGACCCATCCCCCGGCCCCCGCCGCGCCACCCGCCCGGTCACCGGATATGCGTTCACGAACCGTGCGCGCGCTCGCTGTTGAGACGTGCAGCTAGCAGCGTGTCGCGCGCCCGCTAGAGCGATGAGAAGGGTCCAGCTGCGAGGCGGCGCCCGAAGGCCGGGCGCGAGGCGTAGTCGCTCTACGTTGAGCGCCCGGGCGAGGGCGCCAACGAAGCAGATGGGCCCTTATCATCGCTCTAGCGCGCGGAGCGCGCGGGCGGCCTGCGCGCGCATCTGCTGCATCGCGCGCGTCTCCTGATCGGCGTAGCGCTCTTCCTCCCACGGATTGCCGCGCATGTGGTAGCCGTTGACCTCCCAGAAGCCGGGCGGGTTCACGTCGAGGAACTCCAGGCCGCGCAGCCACTTGGCGCTCTTCCAGAAATAGAGCTTGGGCACGAGCAGTCTCAGCGGGCCCCCGTGATCGGGCGTCAAGTCCTGGCCATCGTGCTTGAGGGCGAGCAACACGTCGTCATCGACCAGCTCGTCGAGCGTCAGATTGGTCGTGTAGTCCGGATCGGCGTGGATCCGCACGGCGGTGGCCGCGGGCTTCGGACGCACGCGCTCGATGATCTCGCGGATGGGCACGCCCTCGAACCGATTGTCCAGCCGTGACCAGTGCGTGACGCAGTGGATGTCGCAGACCACCTCGGCGCGCGGCAGCGCGAGCAGCTCCTCCCACGTCCAGCTCACCTCCTCCTCGACGAGGCCGAAGCAGCGGAAGCGCCAGCGCGCGGGGTCGAAGCGCGGCGTGCGCCCATAGGTCAAGACCGGCCACTTGGTCGTGAGCACCTGGCCGGGCGGCGTGCGCCGGGCGCGCTCCTGGGACGTCTCCTTCATGGTCGTGGCTCCTCCTCGACGTGGCCGGCGAAACGGTAACCCTGGCCGTGCGCGGTCAGGATGTGCACGGGGCGCTCGGGATCGCGCTCGAATTTCTGGCGCAATCGCAGGATATGCGTGTCCACCGTCCGGGTCGTCGGGAACTGATCATAGCCCCAGACCTCGTCGAGCAGGCGATCCCGCGTGATCACCTCGCCCTGGTGCTCCACGAGGTAGCGCAGGAGATCGAACTCCTTGCGGGTGAGCTTGATCTCCCGACCCGCCTTGTAGACCTGGCGCGCCCGCAGGCGCACCCGCACGTCGCCGAAGGCGAACTCCTCGAACTTCTGCCGAGGCCCGGGCCGCCGCAGCACGGCGCGGATCCTCGCGAGCAGCTCGCGCAGGCCGAAGGGCTTGGTGACGTAGTCGTCCGCTCCCAGCTCCAGGCCCAGCACGCGATCGGCCTCTTCGCCCCGCGCCGTCAGCATGATCACGGGCACGTCGAGCCCCTTGCCGCGCATCTGGCGGCAGACGTCCCAGCCGCTCATGCCCGGCATCATGATGTCGAGCAGGACCAGGTCCGGCGCCTCCGACAGCGCCAGCGCGAGGCCGCGCACGCCGTCCGAGGCCGACAGGGTCTGGTAGCCCTCGAAGCGCAGGTTGTCCTCGAGGCCGCGCACCATCTCCGGCTCGTCGTCCACGATCAGGATTCGGGGCATGGCTCCCTCACGGGCAGGTGCAGGGTGAAGCGGCTCCCCTCGCCGACGCGGCTCTCCACGCTGACCCGCCCGCCATGGGCCTCGACGATGTGCTTCACCAGGGCCAATCCGACGCCGCTGCCCCGCCGTCCCTGCGTCTCACTCCGTCCGATGCGGTAGAACTTCTCGAAGATTCGCTGAGTCTCGGCGGGCGGGATCCCGAGGCCCTCGTCCGCCACCTCGACCACCACCTCGTCCCTCGTGTGGCGGGCGGAGACGCGAGGCGCCGGCGCTCACCCGAGTACTTGATGGCATTGTCCACCAGGTTGGCGAGCGCCTGCTTCATCGCCGGCGCATCGAGGGGCACATCCGGCAGGTCGGGCGCGATCTCCACGTCGACCTTGAACCCCTGCTGGGCCAGCGGGTAGCGGAACGCCTCCACCACCTCGTGGACGAATGGGCTCGACGCCGCCCGGACGGATGTCGTACCGCTGGCGCCCGCCCTCGATCCGGGAGAAGTCGAGGACATTGTCGATGAGGCGGGTGAGCCGCTCGCTCTCGCGCGTGATCACGCCGTAGTACTCCTGTCGGCTCGCCTCGTCGGGCACGCGGTTCATCTCGAGGGTCTCGGCGAACATGCGGATCAGCGACAGGGGCGTCTTGAGGTCGTGCGAGACATTGGCCACGAAGTCCGACTTGAGCCGGGCCATCTCCGACTCCCGCCGGACGACCCGGTACGTCGCGCCGAGGCCGAGAACGATCACGACGAGCAGCAGCACGAAGGCGGCGAGGAAGATCATCCGCTGCCGCCGCATGGAATCTTGAGGTGCCGCGCCCGCCGGCTGGTAGAGCGCCACCCGCCACGCGGGCAGGGCCTCGCCGAGCGCCACCGTCAGCACGCGCTCGGCGCCCGCGAGGGGCCCCGAGGCGTACACAGGCTGCCCGGATTTGTCCACGATGGCGAGCATGCTCTTGCCCTCGAGCGCGCGAAAGGTCTTGTCCAGCACGTCGCGGCGGAGGACGTCCTCGTTGCGGCCGAGGGCGACCAGCACGGGCCCGCGCGCCGCGCCGGGAATCACGGCGGCGAGGACGACATGGTCCCCCACCGCGAAATGGCGGCGCCCGCCCCGCTCCCAGAAGCCCTGGGAGATCTCGCCGAGAAGCGCGGCGAAGACAGGCGCGTCGGCGCCCGTGAGCTCGCGGGGGTAGAGGAGGTTCCCCTGCCGGTCGAAGAGGTAGACGCGATCGAAGAGCGGGGTCTTGGCCTTCCAGGTGTTCACCATCTCCGGGACCTGCTCGGGACGAAAGCCCGGCTCGAGCACCAGGGCGAGCAGGCCGCTCACGTACTCCTCCTCGCTCTTGAGGACCGCCATCTCCACCTTCTCCGCGGCCATCGTCGCCATGTCCCGCGCCTGCTCGCGGAAGAGCAGCTCGGCGGACGTCCCCCATTGCCGCAGCGACACGTAGCCGAGCACGGCCAGGATCGCGGTGGCGACGATGACGGCGCCGAAGGTCAAGACGCCGAAGCGCCTCACGCGGGGCGATCCCTCATGGCTCCGCCAGGAGCTTCCTGATGACGTCCTCCGTGTCCCGGTAGGCGCCCTCGCCGATATGCGTGTAGCGGACGACGCCCTTCTTGTCGACGATCACCGCGGAGGGCCACGCCCAGTTGCCGTAGCGTCGCCAGATGGCGAAGTCATTGTCCTGCACCACCGGGTACGTCACGCCCAGCTCCCGCGTCGCGGCCACCACCTTGTCGTAGGGCTTCTCCCAGAAGAACTCCGGGGAGTGGACCCCGACGATGGTCAGCCCCTCCTTCTCGTACTTCGCGTGCCAGTCCCGCAACTGCGGGATCACGTTCTTGCAGTTGTATCAGCCGTAGGTCCAGAACTCCACGAAGACCACGCGCCCGCGCAGCGCGCCGAGCGACAGCGGCGCGCTATTGACCCACGGGCCGCCCGTGATCTCGGGGGCGGGCTGTCCGACGCGTATCCCCGCTCAGCGCCCGCGGTGTGCGCCAGGCCGATGAGCCCCATCACGCCCAGGATCAATCCCACGGCCGTTGCCACCCTCGATGTCACTGTGCGCCTCCCCGTCCGACGACAATGCACGTCCGTCGATTCCACCGCCGGGGCCGAGTCTAGCAGCCGCCCGGCCGCCCACGTGTCACCTCCCTGTGAAATGTCGGCTTATAATGGGCACCGGCGCTCCGGCAGGGGCGGGCACGGGCCTTCCTCGGAACAACCGCGCGCGCCGGGAGCCCAGGCGACGAGGAAGGACGGCACGGATGAGCGATGACCGGAAGCTCGCGATGTTCATCGATTTCGAGAACATCGTCCGGGGTGTCAAGGAGGCGCAGTACAAGGCGTTCGAGATCAGGCTGGTGCTCGAGCGGCTCGTCGAGAAGGGCAAGATCATGGTGAAGCGGGCCTACGCCGATTGGAACCGCTACGCCGAGTACAAGCGCCCCTTCCACGAGCACGCCATCGAGCTGATCGACGTCCCGCAGAGCCGGTACAGCGGCAAGAACTCGGCGGACATCCGCATGGTGGTGGACGCCATGGACCTGGCCTACTCCAAGCAGCATGTCGACACGTTCGCCCTCGTCTCGGGCGACTCGGACTTCTCCCCGCTGGTGTCCAAGCTGCGCGAGAACGACCGCTACGTCATCGGGCTCGGCGTGAAGTCCTCGTCGTCCGAGCTCCTCGTCGGCAATTGCGACGAGTTCATCTTCTACGAGGACCTCATCCGCGAGTCGAAGAAGACCACGGCCCTCCGCGGCCTGCCCGAGAAGAAGGCCGAGGCCTTCGCCCAGCTCATCGACGCCGTGCAGGCGCTCCAGCGCGAGAACAAGGACACGCTGTGGGGCTCGATGGTCAAGCAGACGATGATCCGGAAGAACCCCGCCTTCAACGAGTCCTACTACGGCTACTCGACGTTCTCGAAGCTCCTCGAAGAGGCGGCCAAGCAGAAGATCCTCACCCTCGAGCGCGACGCCAAGAGCGGCACCTACATCATCACCTCGATCGTGGAAGGCCGCGCCGCGCAGGATGCTGAAAAAGGCCCATCTGCTTCGTTGGCGCCCTCGGCCGCCGTGCCACGTAACGCGCGAGACGATCGAGCCGACGAACTTTCGTCTGCGGGGCCCAGACATGGCCCCGCACTCCCCTACGCGAGTACGCCTCGCGTGCGGCCTTCGGGCGCCGCCTCGCATCTGGACCTTTTGAGCATCCTACAACTGCCTAACCCGGATAGGGCTCAGCGGCGGCGCGTGATGAGGACGACCTTGCCGCTGTCGCTCACGAGGAGCGTGACCACCCAGCTCGCCACGCTCACGACGAGCGCGCCGAGCATCGCCGACCAGAACCCGTCCACGTGGAACCCTGTCACGAGGCCGGCCACGAGCCAGAAGCAGAGCCCGTTGAGCACGAACAGGAAGAGCCCGAGGGTGAGAAGGGTGATGGGCAGCGTGAGGATCAAGAGCACCGGCCGCACCACGGCATTCACGAGGCCGAGCAAGACGCCCGCCGCCACCGCGGACAGCACGCCGTCGAGCCGGATGCCCGGCACGATCGACGCCGCCAGGATGATGGCCAGGATATTGACGAGAACGCGAACGAAGAAGCCCAAGCACTCGACCCTCGCGCCCGAGTCTACTACATGGGGGAACCGCTCGAAGGAGGACCCGTGAGAAGGCTCGCCACCTTGATCGCCGCCATCGCCCTCGTGACCGCATCCGGCGCCTTCGCCCAGGAGGGCGCGGGCTCGGGCAAGTTCACCGTCAATCCCGTCATGTCGAAGGGGCCGGCCACCGCGCCCGTGACGATCGTGGAGTTTTCCGACTACCAGTGACCCCATTGCAAGCGCGCCCAGCAGGTGCTGGGTCGGGTGATGGCGGAATTCCCGGACAAGGTCCGGCTGGTCTTCAAGGATTTTCCCCTGAGCTTTCACGCGGGCGCGCTGCCGGCGGCCGTGGCCGCGCGCTGTGCCGGCGAGCACGGGCGCTACTGGGAGTACCACGATCTGCTCTTCGTGGCCCAGCCCGCCTTCTCGAAGACCGATCTCCTGGGCTACGCCGCGCGCCTCGGGCTGCCCGCCGAGCCCTTCGCCGCGTGCCTCGAGAGCGCCCGGCATCGCGATGCCGTGCTGGCGGACTTCGCGGAGGGCCGCGCGGGGTGTTCAGGGCACCCCGACGTTCTTCGTCAACGGCCGCCGGCTCGTCGGGGCGCAACGGCTCCAGGCATTCCAGAAGGCTGTGCAGGATGCGCTGGCCGACGCCGCGGGGAAGCAGCCGTGACGAGCCTGCGCGCGGCGGCGACGGGCCAGGCCTTCAATCCGGCTCTGAGGTGACGCGCACCATCCGCTTGCCGATATTGTCACCGCGGAGCAAGCCGACGAGCGCCTGAGGCGCGCGCTCGAGCCCTCCGACGATGTCCTCGCGGATCACGAGCCGCCCCTCGGCGATGAGGCGCGCGAGCGCGTCTTCCGCTTCCCGCCGGCGGGCGTAGAAGTCCATGACGATGAAGCCCTCCATGCGGAGGCGCTTGACCACGAGGAGACCGGGGACACCGCGCGGGCCCGGCTCCGGGCTGCCGGTATCGTATTGCGATACTGCCCCGCAGCACACGATGCGCCCGCCGCCGCGCATCTGGAACAGCGCCGCCTCGAGGATGGGGCCGCCGACATTGTCGAAGTAGACGTCGATGCCCTTGGGGCAGGCATCGCGGATCGCCCGCCCCAGGTCCCCGGTCTTGTAGTTGATGGCCGCGTCGAGGCCCGAGCGTGCCCGTGAGCCAGCGGCATTTGTCATCCGTGCCGGCCAGGCCCACCACTCGACAGCCGTGGATCTTCGCGATCTGCGCGGCCACCGACCCGACGGCGCCGGCCGCGGCCGACACCAGCACGGTCTCTCCGGCGATCGGACGTCCGACCTCCAGAAGGCCGAAGTAAGCCGTGAGGCTCGTGACCCCAAGTCCGCTCAAGATCATCGATAGTGGCTTCCGCTTCTCGACGCGATTGAGCAGCTTGGCCGGCGCCACGGCGAAATCCTGCCAGCCTGCCATGCCCTCGACGATGTCGCCGGCAGCCAGCGATCGCGTCATTGGAGCGAACGACCTGCCCCAGCGTCATCGATCGCATCACGCCGCCGGGCTCGACGGGGTCGATGTAGGTGCGCACCGGGCTCATCCAGGCGCGGTTGGCGGCATCCACCGAGATGTAGAGCGTGCGCGTCAGCGCCTCGCCGGGACCCGGCTCGGGCACCGGCGCGCGGCGCAGCTCAAAATCACTTTCCGTGAGTTGATTTTTGGGTCGGTCGCGCAGAATCCACTGGCGGTTCACGTCGCCTGGCCATTCAATTCTCCTCGAAACTCCTTGCGGCCCCCGCGCGTGTCCGGTAAGGTGAACGACGGTTCGAATTCTAGCACGGGCACCGGGTCGTTCTCGGTGCGCGGCAGCGGCCAACGCGTCGTCTCCACGAGGTCGGGCATACCCGCTTTGGACTGGCTCACCTATCGTGATTTGGCACGACGGCAAGCTGTTCGGAATCGATTGGAGCGTCTGGAAGGTCGTCGGCTGGGTCGGGAACGCGGTGTTCTTTTCGCGCTTCCTCGTGCAGTGGTATGCGACCGAGAAGCTGAAGCGTGTCGTCGTGCCCGTCGCGTTCTGGTGGCTGAGCCTTTCGGGCTCCTTCTTGCTTCTGATCTATTCCCTGCGCCAGCGGGACTCGGTCTTCATTTTTGCCTACGCCTTCACGTGGATTCCTTACATCCGGAACCTGATGATTCACGCCCGTCACGAAGATGCGCACTTGGATTGCCCGGATTGTGGGAAGTCCTGGGCGCCGCCATCGAACTTCTGCTCCGAGTGCGGGGCGCGGCTGGCGGTGCCGCAGCAGAAGGCCTCCCGCTGATACACTGTCGTCTACCCGCATGAGGACGTTGACGAAAGTATCGATCGCGGGGCACGACCTTGCTATAATCCTCGCTGATTCGCGATCAAACGGCGATCCCGTTACGCAACCACTGGCAGTGGTGAACAGGCGATCGAACCCTTCCGTGCCGCCCAAACGCGTGGCAGTCCCTTCAAAAGGAGTGTGATCATGGATCCGACCATCCGTTGGGGCGTGCCCCAGAGCCGTGCCGTTCTCATGATCCCCGGGCCCACCGAGCTGCCGTGGCCGGTGATCCAGGCGATGAACCAGCCGCCGTCGATCCAGTACGACCTGAACTTCGACACGAAGATCCTCGAGCCGGTCACGCTCGACCTGCGCGAGATCTTCCAGACGCCGCGGGGCGAGGTCATCGTCGATGCCGGGCTCGGGCCGCACCGCGCTCGAGTCCGCCGCCGTCTCGGTGGTCGAGCCGGGCGATCGGGTGCTCGTCATCGTGGCGGGTGTCTTCGGCTCGCTCATGCGCGAGATCATGGTCCGCGTCGGGGCCGAGGTGACGGAGCTCTCCGTCGAGTGGGGACAGGCCCTCGACCTCGACCGCCTCGACAAGGAGATCGCCCGGGTCGGACCCAAGGTCGTGACCATGGTCCACAACGAGACCTCGACCGGGACGACCTACCCCGCCGCGGACGTCGCCCGCGTGGTCAAGCGGCACGGGGCGCTCTTCATGCTCGACACCGTCTCGTCCCTCGCGGGCATCGACGTCAGGACCGACGAGTGGGGCGTGGACTTCAACATGACCGGCTCCCAGAAGTGCCTCGCCGCCCCGCTCGGCATGGCCATCGTGTCCGTGAGCCCGGCGGCGTGGGATGCCATGGAGCGCCGGAAGCACAAGTCGAGCTCGTGGTCCTATGACCTCCTGCGCTGGAAGGAAAACTGGGTCCCGGTGTCGCGCGGCGGCCATATTCCCGACGGCACGCCCCGCCGCCAGCCGGTCTCGATTCCGACCCACCTCACCCACGCCCTCGGTGTCGCCGCCCGCCTCATCCTCGAGGAGGGGCTCGACCATCGCTTCCGCCGCCATACCGCGGCGGGTCGGGCCTTCCGCGCTGGCCTCGACGCGATGCGGATGGAGATGTTCCCGCATCACTCGCTCTTCTCGAACACGGTGTCGTGCTTCAAGACACCCGCGGGGATCGATCCCGCCGCCGTCGTCGCGCACATGCGCGACCACTACGGCATCCTGATCGGCACCGGGCTCGACAAGATGCGCACGTCCACGCTGCGCGTCGGCCACATGGGCATCACGTCGAGCCCCATGTACATCCTGCCGACGCTCTCCGCGCTCGAGCTGACGCTCCGCGACCTCGGGCACAAGACCGAGGCGGGGGCAGGCGTGGCGGCGGCCCAGGCGCGCTTCGCCGAGGCGGCGGCATGATCGTCGTCCCCGACGACTTTCCGTCCGTCTTCGCGGGCTCCGCCGCGGAGGAGCGCGCGAAGAAGCTGGGCGCCGTGCGCCTGTTCACCGAGCGGGGCGCCGACGACGAGAAGAGCTCATCCGGCGCATCGACCGGGCGCAGGTCGCCATCAATATCCGGGCGCATGCCCGGTTCAGCGATTCGGTGTTCACCGCCTGCCCCGCGCTCAAGCTCGTGTCGGTGTGGGGCACGGGCACCGACAATATCGACCTGAACGCGGCGGGCATGCGGGGTGTCACCGTGTGCAATACGCCCGGCATCAACGCCTTCGCCGTCGCCGAGCATGCGCTCACGCTCATGCTCGCGGTGGCGCGCAAGATCACGCTGCTCGACGCCGAGATCCGAGCGGGCAAGTGGCCGCGCGAGATGCTCACCCAGCTCCTCGGCAAGACGCTGGGGGTGTTCGGGATGGGCACCATCGGTGCCCGGGTCGCAGCGCTGGGCCGCGGCATCGGCATGAACGTCCTCGGCTGGAGCGCCCAGGGCGACGACAAGCGCCTCCGCGCGGCGGGCGTGACGCCGGCCTCCAAGGAGGACATTTTGAAGGCCGCCGACGTGGTGAGCCTGCACGTGCGGCTCAGCACGGAGACCCGCAGCTTCATCGGGCGGAAGGAGCTCGCCCTCATGAAGCCGACGGCCATCCTGGTCAATACGGGGCGCGGGGCGCTCGTGGAGCGCGACGCCTTGCTCGCCGCGCTGAAGGAGCGCCGGATCATGGGCGCCGGCCTCGACGTGTTCCATCAGGAGCCGCTCGCACCCGACGACGCGATCGCCGCGCTGCCCAACGTGATCTGCTCGCCCCACAATGCCGGGCAGACTCCCGAGGTCATCCGCGACGGCCTTCTCGCCGCTGTCGATAACGTCGAGCGCTTCCTCGCGGGCAAGCCCGGCAACCTCGTCGTCAGCCCCATCCGGTGACCGCGCTCGATCCCGCCCGGATGATGCGGCGCCGGCAACGGCCTAGGCGCCGCGCCGACCGGACACCGCGGTGCCGATCAATACGGATGCCCGGCACATCGGGCGGGCGTGGATCACGCCTGCCGAGCCTGTCGTCGCCGGCGCGCTCGGCACGTGGACCATCACCTACGAGGTCGGCGCCTACGGCTACGACGAGCGGGCGCGCATCAAGATCGCCTCGCGCTTCGCCTCCGACTGGGGCAAGCCCCAGTTCACCGACCCGAGCGCCGTCGAATACTGCACGGTGCGGCTCGAGTCGGCGTGCGAGACGGCGGTGCCCGCGCTCGCCTTCGAGCCGCGCGGCCAGGTGCGGCCGTGGTTCAAGTGCCTCGTGGTCTCGGTGGCCGACGGCTCGCTCTATCCCGGCGATCGCGTCCACGTGACCATCGGCGACCGGAGCGGCGGCGGCCCCGGCTCGCGCGCCCAGACGTTCCGCGAGCGGGGCTGTGAATTCCGGCTCTTCGTGGATCCTTTCGGCACCGAGCTGTACTCGGTGCTCGACCCTCGCCGGTGATCGACGTGGTGGGCGGCGACCTCCACCGGCTCGTCGTCGTCGCGCCCACCACGGTGGAGCATGGCGAGCCGTTCGACGCGCTCGTCAAGGCCGAGGACGCCTGGGGCAATCCCTGCGAGCGGTTCACGGGCGAGGTCCGGCTCGGCGTGGAGGGCGCGCCCGTGGCCGGCCTTCCCGCGCGCGTCGCGTGGAGGAGCGGCGAGCTGGCCGCGACCCGGCTCACGGGGCTCGCGCTCACCGCCGGCGGCGCGGAAGCGCGCATCACGGCGGCGCGGGGCGACCAGGTCGCAGCGTCCAATCTGATCCGCGCGGTCCTGCCGGGCGAGCCCAAGACCTTCTGGGGCGACCTGCACGGCCAGACCCGGGCGACGGTGGGCACCGGCACCATCGAGGAGTACTTCGCCTTCGGGCGCGACGTCGCGCTGCTCGACATGATGTGCCACCAGGCCAATGACTTCCAGGTGACCGAGCAAGAGTGGCAGCGGCTCCGCCGCGAGATCGATCGCTTCCACGCCGACGGGCGCTGCGTCATCTTCGTCGGATACGAGTGGTCGGGCATGACGCCGGGCGGCGGGCGATCGGAACGTGATGTACCGGGGCGACGTGGCGTCGCTCCACCGCTCCTCCCACGCCGAGGTGGACGACATGGCCGATGCCGCCACCGACTGCTTTCCCGTGACCGAGCTGTTCGACCAGCTCCGGGGTCGGGATGACGTGATGCTCATCCCCACATCGGCGGGCGCTACGCCGACATCGTGGGCTTCCACGATCCGGCAGCTCGAGCCCGTGAGTCGAGATCTACTCCGACTGGGGCCGCTTCGAGTGGCTCCTCGAGGACGCCCTCCGCCAGGGCTACCGGGTCGGCTTCGTCGCCAACTCCGACGGTCACAAGGGCCGGCCGGGCGCGAGCCATCCGGGTGCCTCCACGTTCGGGGCCTATGGCGGCCTCACCTGCGTGCTGTCGGAGACGCTCACCCGGGAGGCGATCTTCGATGCCATCAAGGCGCGGCGCTGCTATGCCGTGACCGCGGCCCAGCGCATCCACGTCGAGCTGGCCGTCAACGGCCTGCCCATGGGATCGGAAGGGCGGGCCCATGGCCCCGTCGCGATCGGCGGCCGCGTCGTGGGCACCGGCCCGATCGAGCGGGTGGACGTGTTCCGCGGGCTCGAGATCGTGCGGACGGTGTCGCCGTACACGTCCGCGTCCTTCGAGGGATCACCTCGCTACCGAATCGCCTGGGCGGGCTCACGCGTGCGGGGCCGCGATCGGCTCACCACGTGGGATGGCCACCTCGAGCTGTCCGAGGGCCGCATCGTCGACGCGGTGACGTTCGCGATGGAGAACCCCGAGAAAGGCATCGTCGAGCGGACCGACGCGCGCGTGCGCTTCGTCTCCAATACGACGGGGGACGACGACGGGATCGACGTGACGCTCGACGCGCCGGCGGGCGCCGTCATCCGCTTCCGCAGCCCCGTGATCGACCTCGACGTCCCCCTGGCCGATCTGCAGAGCGGCGCCACGCGCACCGTCCGCGCCGGCGGCATCGACCTCCGGGTCTTCATGCGCCGCCTGCCCGCTCGCGGCCTCTCGCGCGCGATCACCTTCGAGCACGTCGACTCATCGCCGCCGCCGGGCACCTGCCACGCGTACTGGATCCGCGCCACGCAGGAGGACGGCGCCCAAGCCTGGACCAGCCCCGTCTACCTCCGCCAGGGCGCCGATAAGGGCCCATCTGCTTCGTTGGCGCCCTCGTCCGGGCGCTCAACGTAGAGCGACTACGCCTCGCGCCCGGCCTTCGGGCGCCGCCTCGCAGCTGGACCCTTCTCGCCGCCCTGGCTCCCTGGGCGTCGGATCGGCTGCTGGACTGCTCGCCGCCTGGCTCCGCTACGCTCGCAAAGATCCCGGCCTTCCTCCCGAGGTCGCGGTATCCTCAAGTCCACGGAGCGGGCGCCGTGTTGGACGGCCGCGTGCGAGCAGTCTCCCTGAAGGCTACGCGATGGCGATGGAGGACTAGATCCCATGGCAGACTTGGATCGGACATCGGCGTTTCCGACCGCGACGGCCGCCGCCGAGCGCGTCACCGCGTTCCTGCGCGCGGTCTATGGGTGGATGTGCGTCGGCCTCGCCGTCACGGCCGCCGTGGCGTACGTCATCTCGAGCTCGGCCGCCATCACCGGCGCGCTGGCGGCGAATCACTTCCTCTTCCTGGTCCTCTTCCTCGCGCAGCTCGGGGTCGTGCTCTTCCTCTCCGCGCGGGTCGACCGGCTCGCGCCGGGCACGGCGACGCTCCTGTTCATCGCCTACGCCGCGCTGACGGGCGTCACCTTCTCGGTCATCCTGCTCGCCTATACGGGGGCGTCGATCGCCAATACCTTCATGGTGACGGCGGGGATGTTCGGCGCGCTCGCCGTCTTCGGGACGACGACCTCGAGAAGCCTGGCCGGGGTCGGCCAGTTCCTCTTCATGGGGCTGATCGGACTGGTCCTGGCCACGGTGGTGGGGATGTTCTGGCAGAACTCCGCGCTGCAGTTCCTGATCTCCGTGGTCGGCGTCCTCGTGTTCACGGGCCTCACGGCCTGGGACGCCCAGCGGCTCAAGCAAATGGCCACCCAGATCCCCGAGGACAAGCTCGGCTCCTACGCGATCCTGGGCGCGCTGTCGCTTTACTTGAATTTCATCAACCTCTTTCTCTTCCTCCTCCGCTTCATGGGCGGCCGCCGCGATTAGCCGCCAGGCCGCCGATAAGGGCCCATCTGCTTCGTTGGCGCCCTCGTCCGGGCGCTCAACGTAGAGAGACTACGCCTCGCGCCCGGCCTTCGGGCGCCGCCTCGCATACTGGACCCTTCTCGCCGCCCTGGCTCCCTGGGCGTCGCATCGGCAGCTGGATCCTTCTCGGCGGCCTGGCTGCCTGGCGGAGGATTGGGTCGGCTGTGAACTACTCGGGGGCCTTTTCGGCCCCCGGACCCCGTTCGATCTACTAGAGGCGGCGGAGGGTTTGGTGGTAGATCTTTAGGATCTCGGGGGCATGCGGTCGCCGAGCTGGTCGTAGAAGCTGCCGAGCTCTTCGAGGGCCTGGCGCCACTCGTCGTTGTTGACCGCGAGTGCGGCGTCGAGCTGGGCGGGTGAGACGTCGAGGCCCTTGAGGTCGATCGCGCCCTTCGCCGGGATCCAGCCGATCGGCGTCTCGACGGCCTGGGCCGTGCCGCGAATCCGGCCAACGATCCACTTCAAGATCCGGACGTTCTCGCCATACCCCGGCCACAGGAAGCGGCCGTCGTCGTCCTTGCGGAACCAGTTCACGCGGAAGATCTTGGGCGTCTGCTTGAGCCGCGACTGCATCCCGAGCCAGTGGCTGAAGTAGTCGCCCATGTTGTAGCCGCAGAACGGGAGCATGGCCATGGGGTCGCGCCGCACCACGCCCACCTTGCCGGTGATCGCCGCGGTGGTCTCCGTGCTCATGGCCGAGCCGAGGAAGACGCCGTGCGGCCAGTCGAACGCCTCGAAGACCAGCGGGATCACCCGCGTCCGCCGCGAGCCGAAGATGAACCCGGAGATCGGCACGCCCTCGGGATCCTCCCAGTTGGGCGCGATGGACGGGCACTGTGAGGCGAGCACGGTGAAGCGCGAGTTGGGATGCGCGGCGGGGCCCGCTCCGGGCTGCCAGGGCTTGCCCTGCCAGTCGGTGAGGCCCGCGGGTGGCGTCGCGGTCAACCCTTCCCACCACGGCTCCCCGGCCGGCGTCGTCGCGACATTGGTGAAGATCGTGTTCGAGCGGACCATGGCGATCGCGCTCGGATTGGTCTTGGGGCTGGTATTGGGGGCGACGCCGAAGAACCCGCGCTCCGGATTGATGGCGCGGAGCTGTCCGTGCTTGTCCACGTGGATCCAGGCGATGTCATCCCCCAGCGTCCACACGCGGTAGCCGGGAAGCTGGGAGACGACCATGGCCAGGTTCGTCTTGCCCGACGCGCTCGGCATGGCGGCGGCGAGATAGGTCATCTGCCCGTCCGGATCCTCCACGCCGAGGATCAGCATGTGCTCGGCGAGCCACCCCTCCTGCCGCGCCTGGAACGATCCGATGCGCAGGGCGTGGCACTTCTTGCCGAGGAGCGCATTGCCCCCGTAGCCCGAGCCGACGCTCCAGATCAGCTTCTCCTCGGGGAAATGCAGGATGAGACGGCGGTCGGGCGAGAGGTCACCGAGGGAGTGCAGCCCCGCGATGAAGTCGTCGTCGCTCCGCATGTGCTGGATGGCCACCTGCCCCACCCGCGTCATGAGGTGCATGCTCGCGACGACGTAGGCGCTGTCGGTGACCATGACGCCGACGCGGCTCATCGGCGAGCCCGCCGGGCCCATGAGATACGGAATGACGTACATCGTGCGCCCGCGCATCGCCCCGTCGAAGTACGGACGGGCCTTCGCCTTGGCCTCAGCCGGCGCCATCCAGTTGTTCGTCGGACCCGCGTCGTCCTTGGCGGCGGAGCAGATGAAGGTGAGCTGCTCCGGTGCGCGCCACGTCCGACGGGTGGCTGCGGTGCAGGTAGCAGCCCGGATACGTCGCCTGATTCATCGCCGAGCAGCGTCCCGTCCCGGAGCATCAGCTCGACCAGCCCGTCGTACTCCGCCTTCGACCCGTCACACCACACCGTGCGGTCGGGCCGTGTGAGCCCGGCGACGGAGTCCACCCATTTTTCGACCACGCTCGTCACGGCCATGCCAGTCTCCTTCGCGCGATGGAAAACACCCTGCGCGTCGTCATCAGTGGGACATCAACACCGGAATGGTGATCTGCCGCAGGATGTGCCGCGTCGCTCCGCCGAGCACGAACTCGCCCAGCCGAGAGTGCCCGTAGGCGCCCATCACGATGAGGTCGGCGCCGACGTCGAACGCGCGGGAGAGCAGGGCATCATCCACCCGCACGTCGTCGGCATTGATGGTCTCCGCCTCGACGCGGACGCCGTGGCGGGCCAGATGAAGCGAGATATCGGCGCCCGGGATCGCGCCATGTCCCCAGGACGGGCCGTCCTCGGGATTGACCGAGACGATGCGCACGCTGGCCGCGCGCTCCAGGATCGGCAGCGCGTCATTGACCGCGCGCGTGGCCTCGCGGCTCGCGTTCCAGGCCACCATCACGCGCTGGCCTATCCTCTTGAACTTGCCCGCGTACGGCACCACGATGACGGGCCGCCCCGAGCCCAGGATGACCTGCTCGGGCAGGTCCGACGCGCCGATGGGATTGTCGGGATCGACCTGGCCCAGCACGGTCAGGTCCGCGTAACGCGCGTGGACGCTCGCCACCTCGCCGTGTCTCGCCTTCGACCGCGCGCCACTCGGTGGAGACGCCGGCGTCCGCGGCGTGCAGCCGCGCGTCCCAGACGACCTTGACCCGGGCGGCATCCTCGCGCCCGACGCGCGACAGCATGTCGAGGACCTCGGGCGGGAACTGGGCGAGGATGGACGGCCGGAGCTCCGCGGCTTCGCTCACACACAATCCCGTCAGGTGCGCTCCGAACGCGCTCGCCATCTGCACCGCGAGGTCGATGCGCTGGGCCCCGCTCGGCGACTCGTCCACGACCACCAGCAGATCCTTGAATTCCATCGTCCTCTCCGGGGTGATGCTCGCCGCGGCAGCCTACGGGCGCTTCAGCATTGGGCTGACACGCGACGTGGTGTGTGCGGCCGTTCGAGCGTTTCGACCGTGAGCGGCATGCAGCGGCGTCCGTGATTCAGGCCAGCCTGTTTCAGGCCAGCGACTCCCTCAGCACTTCGGCGGGGTGCTTGGCGCGACGTCCGGCCAGGTGCTGAATCTGCTGGCGGCACGAGATACCCGGAGCGACGACCTCGGTGTCGGCAGGAAGCGCCTTGACCGCGGGCGCGAGCCGCCGGTTTCCCAAGGTGACCGAGATGTCGTAGTGCTCCTTTTCGAAGCCGAACGAGCCCGCCATGCCGCAGCAGCCGGAATCCACCTCGCTCACCTCGAAGCCCGCCCACCGGAGCGCGGCCACCGTCGGGGCGGTGCCGACCATCGCCTTCTGGTGGCAATGCCCGTGCAGCAGCGCACGCCGCAGGGGCGTGCCGTTCTTCCATGGCATCGACAGCCCGCGGCTCCGCTCGCGGAGCAGGAACTCCTCGAGGAGGAAGCTCGACCGGGCGACCTGGCGCGCCTCATCGCTGCGGACCAGCTCCACCCACTCGTCGCGCAGCGTGAGCAGGCAGGACGGCTCGAGCCCGACGATGGGGATCCCGCGCGCGACCAGCGGGGCGAGCCGGGCGACGTTCCATTCCGCGAGCGCCTTGGCCTCCGCGAGCATGCCCTTCGAGATCATCGGCCGGCCGCAGCATTTCTTGTCGGGGAGCTGGACGGCGTACCCGGCGGCTTCCAGCAGCTCCACCGCCGCCCGGCCCACCTCCGGCGTATTGTAGGTCACGAACGTGTCGGCGAAGAGCGCCACCGGGCCCCGCGGCGCGTCGCGCGCGGGCTTGCGCCGGTCGAACCACGCGGTGAACGTCTCACCCGCGAAGGCGGGCAGCGGCCGCCGCCGATCGATGCCGAACAGCTTCTCCATCAGGAGCCGATTCGGCAGCGACGACGCGATCCAGTTGGAGATCGGCGCGAGGCCCGAGCCCAGCCGGGACAGCTTGGCGATGTTGCCGAACAGCCGGTTGCGCAGCGGCAGGCCGTTCACCTGGTGGTAGTGATGCAGGAACTCGTACTTCATCTTCGCCATGTCCACGTTCGACGGGCACTCGGACTTGCAGCCCTTGCACTCGAGACAGAGATCCATCACCTCGTAGAGCCGCTTGCCCGCGAAGTCGGCCGCGGGCACCTTGCCCGACAGCACAGCCCGCAGCGCATTGGCCCGCCCGCGCGTCGAGTGCTCCTCGTCCTTCGTGGCCATGTACGAGGGGCACATCGTCCCCTCGAGCTTCTTGCGGCACTCGCCGACGCCATTGCACATCTCGACGGCCGCCGCGAAGCCACCCTGCGCCGAGAAGTCGAGGAGCGTCTTCGGCTCCCAGGTCTTGTAGGCGGTCCCGTAGCGCATGTGCTGGGTGACGCCGGGACTGGCCACGATATTGCCGGGGTTCAGCAGATTCTTCGGGTCGAACGCCGCCTTGAGCTCACGGAAGGCCTGGAACACCGTGGGGCCGAAGACCCGCTCGAGGAATGGGCTCCGCGCGCGGCCGTCGCCGTGCTCGCTCGAGATCGCCCCGCCGTACTCGAGCACGAGGTCGAAGATCTCCCCGGCCATGGCCTCGACTTGCTCGAGGCCGCGCTTGGTCTTCAGGTTGATGACGGGCCGGATGTGCAGGCACCCCACCGAGCAGTGGCCGTAGTAGGCGCCGTCGCACCCGTGCTTGGCCATGATGTCGCGGAAGCGCGGGACGAACTCGGGCAGGTGCTTCGGGTCGACGGCGGTGTCCTCGATGAAGGCAATGGGCTTCGCCTCGCCATTGACCCCGAACAGGAGGCCGAGCCCGGCCTTGCGGAGCTTCCAGATCGACTGCTGCTCACCCGGGTCGTAGGCGATGTGCGAGGCGTAGCCGAAGTGCTCCTGGGCCCGCCGAGCTTCCAGGGCCTCGATCCGGTCCTTCATCTCGGCGTCGGTGTCGCCCGCGTACTCCACCATCAGGATGGCCGCGGGATCGCCCTGGATGAATCCCATCCGCGCGGCCTGCGTGATGTTGCCCCGGGCGAGGTCAGGATCATCTTGTCGGTCAGCTCGACGGCATAGGGCCCGGTCTCGAGGATGGCCTGAGAGGACTCGAGCGCCTCCTGGATGTCGTGATAGTGAATCACGTCGACCGCGGTCTTCTTGGGCCGCCGCACGAGGCGCATCTTGGCCTCGATCACGGTGAGGAGCGTGCCCTCGGACCCGACGACGAGGCGGGCCATGTTGAGCGGGCCCTCGCGCAGGAGCTGATCCAGGTTGTAGCCGCAGACGCGGCGCCAGTGCCGTGGATAACGGGCGGCGATGTCGGCCTTGTACGTGTCGCGGATCCGCGCCACTTCGCGATAGATCTGGCCCTCGAGCCCAGGCGCGCGCATCTTGGCTTGAAAGGCTTCGGGCGTCACCTCGCCGAAGACGGCTCGGCTGCCGTCGGCGAGAATCGCGTGGATCTCGATGACGTGCTCGATGGTGAGTCCATAGGCGATCGAGTGCGAGCCGCCGGAATTATTGCCGAGCATGCCGCCGATGGTGGCGCGGTTCGAGGTGGACGTGTCGGGCCCGAAGAGGAGCCCGCTCGATCGCACGTGCTGGTTCAGCTCGTCCTGCACCAGACCGGGCTCGACCCTCGCCCACAGCTCCTCGGTGTTCACCTCGAGGACCTGGTTCATGTAGCGGGAGAAGTCGATCACGACGGCGTGGTTCACCGTCTGGCCGGTCAGCGAGGTGCCGCCCCTCGAGACAGGATCGGGGCGCCCATGCGGTTGGCGACCTCGACGACCGCCTGGACATCGCCGGCATGGCGCGGGATGACCACGCCCATGGGCTCCATCTGGTACATCGAGGCATCGGTCGAGTACAGCAGGCGCGAGTACTGATCGAACCGGACATCCCCTCGACGTGGCGGCGCAGCTCCTGCTCGAGATCGGACATGGCGGGATTATACTATGCGGATGCTTCGGCTCCTGGCGTTTACCCTCGTCCTGTGGGCGGCTCCCGCCCTGGCGGCGCCGTCGGCCCCCGCCTTCAGCGTCAAGCTCCTGCAGGATGGGCGGACCTTCGACTCGCGCTCGCTCATCGGCAAGAAGGTGCTCGTCGTGCGCTTTCAGGCCTCCTGGTGCAAGGTCTGTGTCGAGGAGGCGCCGGTCATCGAGCGCGTCTGGCAGAAGTACCGGCCGGCGGGCGTCGAGGTCGTGGGCCTCCAGGTCGAGGACACCCAGGCGGATGCCCGCCGGTTCCTCCGCGGTGCGACCTACCCGGCGGGGCTGGACCCGCAGCTCCTCATCGCCAACCGCTTCAAGGCCAAGGGCACGCCCTATACCATCGTGATCGACAAGCGCGGCGAGATCGCCGCGCGCATCGCCGGCCGCTCGGGCGAGGCCCGCCTCGCCCGCGTGCTCGATCCCTGGTCAAGGAGCCCGCGAAGCGCAAGCCGCCCGCGCGCCTGCAGTAGCGAGGTGGGATCGGTCAGAAGCTGCCGAAGTGGGCGAGGCGGATGCCCTCGCGCGCGACCAGCTCACGCGCGCGCGGATCGGTGAGGCCGGCCAGCTCCGTCTCGCGCTGCACGCCATAGCGGCTATAGGCGAGGTCGTCGTCGAAGTGTCCGGGGTGGGTCATGAACTCCGTCACGCCGGCGGGCAGCGTCCGCAGGTGCTCGAGCACGCGCTCGGCCGACCAGTAGGGCTCAGAATCGGCCTCCCCGATGAAATGGTCCGGCGTCCTGATCTTGAGCCCCCGCGCCGCCGCGCGTACCTGGCCGTCCTGCGTCCGCACCGGGACGTTGATCGCCCGCGCGAAATCGAACACCAGCTCCAGGATGGGCTCGTGGCGGCCGACGTGGTGATGGCTGTCGAGATGCGTGGGGAAGCGTCCCATGAGCGCGCGAAATGCGTCGATCTGATTGCCGAGCTCGATCCGGGCCTCGTCCTTGTCGGCGCGCGCCGCGGCCTCGCGCGGGTCGCGGATGAAGCGGCCCTCGCCGTCCACGAGCGACGGCACGCGGCGGGGATCGGCGATGGGCGTGCCGAGCGTCAGGTTCAGGTGCAGGCCCGCGCCGAGCCCCGAAGCCTCGAGGCGCGCGATCAGCTCGGGATCGATGGGCCGATTGACCATCACGGTGGTGCTCGTGACGATGCCCGTGGCGCCGGCCTCGAGGATGCCGCGGCTCACGCCCGCGGTGAGGCCGAAGTCGTCGGCGTTGACGATGAGCGTCCGCGCCGCGGTCACGACTTCCCCATCACCCGCCGGAAGTACAGCCGCAGCGCCTCCTTGAGCTGGGCGCGAGGGCCGGCGATGGTCTGGGCGTCCTCGAGCTGCTCGAGGTCGAGCTGCAGGGGCACGCCCTCCTTCTTGACGCCGTCGAGCTCCGCGGTGAGCCCGCAGCGCTCGTCCGACTCCGTGAAGACGAGCTTCGCCCGCGTGAAGCTCTTGTCGTCCTGGGCGATCTGCTCGACGGTCTCGGTGATGAGGCGCTTGATCGCCTCCTGGTCAGGGCCGAGGACGGTGGAAAAGGCCGCGGTCAGCGTGATGTCAGCCATCAGATCTCCGTTCGGGATCGAGTCTCGTTGCCGGCTAGAGCGATGAGAAGGGTTCAGCTGCGAGGCGGCGCCCGATGGCCGCCCGCGAGGCGTACTCAGGATGGGCGAGCCGCAGCCGAAGGCGGGCGAGCGGATACAGAGTCCGGCGAGCGTGAGCGAGTCACGTTGAGCGGGCGGTCGAGGGCGCCAGCGAAGCAGATGGGCCCTTATCATCGCTCTAGTCGTACTGGGGCTCGAGGCGGGAGACGCGGCGCACCATGCCGACCACTTCCTTCGTCGTCGAAGAAGATGGCCCAGCCGAAATAGACCCAGGCCTCGGTGGCGCGCTGCCCGAAATCGTCCCAGTGGCGCTCCGCCAGCACCGCCATGAGCGCGGGATCGATGGTCAGCTCCTGCGGCTCCTCGAGCAGCGCCTCGACCTCGACGCGGGGGCGCCGGCCGAGACCTGGCGCCAGAAGCGCACGTCCATGTACCGGGGACTCTGCTCGAGCTCCGGATGATCGCGCAGGTACTTGGCGATCCGCATGTCGGCCCGTGTCTCCCAGATGCGCTTCTCGTCGAAGCTCGGGTCTCGGCCGTTCATCACCTGCGAGCGCGCGGTCAGCACGTCGATCCCCGTGGGCCCCTGAGACGTCTGGTCGACCTTCTCGAACCTGTCCATGGCGCAGCCCGTACAGGCCAGCGCGATCGCGAAGAGGCCGACGAGGAGTCGCACGGGCCTCATCATATCAGGGCCGACTCCAGCACGATGCCGCGGTCGATCACGCGGGCCGCCTTGCCGAGGAGCGTCGCCTGCTCGGCGGGCACCTCGGGCGACTCGCCGAGCTGCCGCAGCACGTCGATGAGCCGGCGCAGCGCGCGGATCAGGTCGCCCTCGTGGCCGCCGAAGGACTCCTCCACGATGGCCGCCCAGTCGTTGTCGCCCGAAGCCCACCGGAACACCGCGGGCATGAACCCCGTCGAGATGCCGGTGGGCATGGACAGATGCCGCTGGCGCTGCGCGGCCTCGACGGTCTCGGCGATGGCGCCCATCTCCTGGAGCGCGTGGCGGAGCTTCGGTCGCTTCTTGAGGAAGGTGCGCGCGACCGCGCCGTCGCCCGAGCGCGACTCCTCGATCAGGCACGAGCAGAGGGTCGCCGCCTCGGCGAGCGTCGTGCCCGCGAGGAGCCCATGGTCGATGATCTCGGCCACGAGCAGCTCATTGTCGTGCCGGAGGCCGGCGATGAGCTGACCCTTGCCGAGGAGCTTGCCGTCCTGCACCGCCCCGAAGTGCTCCAGGATATTGACCACGTTCAGGAACTCGTTCCAGTAGGCGTTCTTGCAGGCGTCGAGTGCTTCCGTCTTCTGCTGGAGCCGCCGCTCGAGGCCCTCGATGCCCTTGAATTCCTGCTCGCAGCGGTTCTGGAAGCCCCACGGGCAGCGATGGCACATGATGGCGGCGAGCGCCGCCTCGGGCCCCTGGTTCTTCTCGCGCTCCATCAGGTCGGCGACGGAGACGGCGGCCATCTGATCGGTCAATCCGCGTGTGCGCCGCTCCCAGTCGCGCGGCACGTGGAGCGGCGGCGTCTGCCAGAACACGCGCTTGATATTGCCCTCCTTCATCTGGACGGTGCCGCCGTGGGGCAAGAGCACGGTCAGGAGCGTGCGGTGGCGGCGCCGGTCGGCGCCGAGCACGAGCCCGAGGGTCGCCCCGCTCTTGCGCCTGACCAGGGCCAGCCGCCCGGGCTCCGCCTCCGCCGCCGACCGCCCGTGGCGCCCGCCCCGCCCGCGCGCCATCCGCGCGGCCTCGACGGCGGCGCGCGCCGTCCGGTACCGGCCGATGCGCGAGAACTCGCCGCAGGGCGCGCGGAAGCCGCGGGCGTCCTCCGCGGCCACCTCGAGGCTCCGCACCTCGGCCTCGAGCCCGCGGATCCGCTTCAGGTTCTGGTACTGGCCGAACGACGACTCGACGGTGCGCCGGATCGTCGCCATGTCCTTGCCCATCGACAGGAGGAGCGCGACCGAGCCATACCCCAGCTTGAACTGGCTCACGATCGGCTCCGGCGGGCCGTCGACGACCCGCCGCATGTCGTCGAGCCCGTCGCGCACGTCGAGGGCCATCACGCACTTGCCCTCGGGATCGATGCCGCGACGCCCCGCCCGGCCCGCCATCTGCGTCAGCTCATTGTGGGTCAGGCTTCGGAAGCCCCGATCGGTGCGCTTGGTGAGCGACTGCAGCGCGACGCTCTTCGCCGGCATGTGGATGCCGAGCGACATGGTCTCCGTGGCGAAGACCACCTTGCAGAGGCCGCGCTCGAAGAGCAGCTTCGGTCAGCCGCTTCACGCTCGGCAGGATTCCCGCGTGATGGAGGCCCACGCCCATGCCGAGGGACTGGAAGATGGTCTGGTTGAGGGGCGACTCCGCGATGGTGGGATTGTCGGTGATGGCGTCGCGGATGGTCACGTCGACCTGGCGCTGCTGGTCGCGGGCGAGGAGCGGCTTGCCCTCGGCGAGCACGGTCTCCATCGCGCGCTCGCACCCGGCGCGGCTGAAGATGAAGTACAGCGCGGGCAGCCACCCGCGGGCCTCGAGCTCGTCGAGCATCACCGTGGGGTCGACGACGCGCCGCGTGTACCACCGCCCGCGGTCGACGGCGGCGCCGTCGCGCTCCTCCCCGAGCAGGCGCACCTTGCCGCGGCGCACGGCCTCCCAGGCGTGGATCTCGCCCGACAGGTCGGCGACCATGTAGGACAGCGGCACCGGCCGGTGCGGATGGATGACGACCACGATGGGACCGTGCACGAGCGTGATCCAGTCGGCGATCTCGTCGACGTTCTTGACCGTCGCGGACAGCGCCACCAGCGCGACGTTCCGCGGGCAGTTGACGATGATCTCTTCCCAGACCGTGCCGCGGCCCTCGTCGCCCATGTAGTGGCATTCGTCGAGGACGACGGTCTCGAGGCCGTCGAGGCCGCCGCTGTAGAACATGTTGCGCAGGATCTCCGTGGTCATCACGACCACGGGCGCGCGCGCATTGACCTTGACGTCGCCGGTGAGGATCCCGACTCGATCCGCGCCGAACTGACGGCAGAAGTCCGCGTACTTCTGGTTGGACAGCGCCTTCAGCGGCGTGGTGTAGGCGATGCGGCGCCCGCGGTGGAGCACGCGGTGGATGGCGAACTCGGCGACGAGGGTCTTGCCCGCGCCGGTGGGCGCGGAGACGATCACCGACTGTCGGGCGTCGATCGCCTCGATGGCGCGGAGCTGGAAGTCGTCGAGGGGAACGCGTAGCGCGCCTTGAACGTCGACAGCAAGTCCGCGCTCACTGCTTGCCCCTCCTTCCTTGCTGCGCTCTCACCTTAACATGGCCTTGCGAGGCGGGGAAATCCCGCTTACGCTGTCCCGCATGAAGCTCACCGGCAAGGTCGCGCTCATCACCAATGCCACGCACTTCATGGGCCCGGCCATCACCGAGGAGTTCTGCCGCGAGGGCGCCTCGCTCGCGCTGCACGACCGCGACCAGGAGGCGCTCGCCCCGCTCCGCGCGCTGGTCGAGCGGCTCGGCCGCGACGTGGTCGCGCTCGGCGGGCGACCTCACCCGATCATCCGAGGCCGACCGCGTGGTGCACGACGTCGTCGCCCGCTTCGGCCGGCTCGACATCCTCGTCAACAACAATGCCTTTCCTCCGACGGGCGGCCCGACCGAGCAGGTCAGCGACCTGATCTGGCACGAGATGACCGCACGGCTCCTCGACGAGCCCTTCTACTGCCTCCGGGCCGCGCTGCGCGTGATGCGCCCGGCGGGGCGCGGCAAGATCATCAACATGTCTTCCGCCGCGGCCTTTCAGGGCCTCGCGAACTACGCGGCCTATACGGCCGCGCGCGCCGGCGTCAACGGGCTCACCAAGGCGGTCGGCCGCGAGGTCGCCAGGACGGCATTCAGGTCAATGCCATCGCCCAGAACTACGTCGAGAACCCGACGTACTTTCCGCCTGCGCTCACCGCAGATCCCGTCAAGCTCGCGCGCATGGTGAAGCACATTCCCGCCGGGCGCCTGGCGCGCGGCGAGGAATCGGCCCGCCTCGCCGTCTACCTCGCCTCCGAGGACGCGGACTTCTTCATCGGTCAGGTCATCCCCTTCGCGGGCGGCTGGGTGACGCCATGATCAGGCGCGCCTGAGACGCCCGCCGGAGGATGGACGGCGGCGTGATCGTCTACCACGTCGCCATCACCACCGCCGACGATTACCTCACCCGCCGCGAGGCCCACCGTCAGGCGAGCTTCGAGTACCTGATGGGGCTGCGCGCCCACGGCATGATGATCGCGGCCGGCCCGCACCCGACGGCCGGTCCTGCGATTTGTTCTGCCGGCTGCAGCAGCCCGACGATATCGAGAAGCTGGTCGAGACCAACCCCTCTTCGTCGGTGGGCTCTGGACGGGCTATACGCCTCGCAGCTTCGCCCAGTTCCTCGAGCCGTGGGAGCTGCCCGCGCCGCGCCCGGACGAGACGCGCCTCGCAACCCTCGTCGAGGGGCGACTCCCGACGCGGAGATGGCGTCGTTCGTCTTCATCGAGGAGCGGGGCGCCGGGCGCCTTCTCTTCGGGGGCTTCTTCCCGGATGGCTCGAGCCTCGCCTTCATGAACGTCGCCGACCCCGCCGCGGCGATCGCGCCGCTCGACGCCTCCGGCCTCTTCACCGCGGGCAGCCTGCGCGCCCGGCCTCTCCTCCACATCGTCTAGCATGCGGCTTCTCAGCACGCAGCCCTCGCAGCCTTGCTGCATGACCGCGGCCGGCGGGCTCCTCATCGCGATCCCCACGTACAACGAGCGGGAGAACATCGGCGCCTTGCTCCCGACCTTGCTCGCCCTGCACCCCGACGCCGATGTGGTCGTCGTCGACGACAACTCCCCGACGGAACGGGTGACATCGTCGCCGGCCTCGCCCGCGGCGACCGGCGGATCCACCTCATCCGCCGGGACCGGAAGCGCGGCCTCGGCAGCGCGTATCGCACCGCCTTCGCCTGGGCGCTCGAGCGCGAGTACGCGAGGGTCGTCGTGATGGACGCCGACCGCTCCCACGATCCCGCCGAGATCAGCCACCTGCTGGAGGCCGCCGACCGCGCCGACGTGGTGGTGGGCTCGCGCTACGTGCCCGGCGGCCGCATCGAGAACTGGCCGTGGTCGCGGCGCGGCGCTCAGCGGCGGCGCCAACGCGCTCGCCCGGATCATGGTCGGGCGATCGAGGTCCACGACTGGACCGCGGGCTTCAAGTGCTATGGCCGCGCCGCGCTCGCCTCCCTCGACCTCGACCGCATCCGCTCCGAGGGCTACTCGTTCCAGGTGGAGATCCTGTTCCACTGCCGCCGCGCGGGTGGAAGATCCAGGAAGTCCCGATCACCTTCGTCGATCGCCGGCTCGGGCGCACCAAGATGTCGCGGCGCGAGGTCTATCAGGCGATGGTGACGCTCCTGCGCATCGCCTGGCGGCGCCTCGCCGGATGAGCCCGGGCGGCGCGGCCGCGGCGCCGGCTCCGCCACGCCGGTGGACGCCCGAGGCGGCCGTGGCGGCGCTGATCGCGGTGACCGCCGCGGCCCGCGTCCTCATCGCCTGGGCCACCGGTCTCTGCTTCGGCGAGTCCTACTACTTCTCCTGCGCGCTCCATCCGAGCCTCTCCTACTTCGATCACCCGCCGCTGTCGATCCTGATCGGGAGCCTGAGCCTGGCGCTCGGCGGCGAGCCGAGCCGCCTCCTGCTCCGCGCCCCCTTCATCGCGCTCTTCGCCGGAACCACCTGGCTCCTGTTCCTGCTCGGGCGCCGGCTCTTCGGCGCGTGGGCGGGGTTCTGGGCGGCGTTCCTGCTGAGGCCCCATCTCATCCGCTTCGACGAGACGATTGACAGCGCCCAAGTATTTAGGTAAACCTAACTCGGATCAAGAGGCCAGGCTTACTCGCGCGAGGAGGCGGTCCGATGCACTGGGCGATGGCGGGTCAGAGGGAGCTCGAGCAGGTCCGGCTTTCCCGGCACGCCGACAGGCGCGGGGTGCAGCACCCAAAGGGCGCCATGCGACCACCGCGGGCGGGGCCCCCGCACCGGACGCACCGCGCGCGGACGCCGCGGCACCTCCAGCCCGGCGGGCCGTCGCGAGCGACGACCTCTTCCAGGGCTTGCGAGAACTGGTCATCCTGCACCGAAACGACGAATATCGCCTCCGGATCACGCGGGCCGGCAAGCTCATCCTGACGAAGCAGCGCCCCTCGCGCCCCGCACCGGCTCTGTTGAGCCTCGGGCGACGCCACAGTAAGATGGCGCGGGCGTCCCGCGATCACGCGCCGACGACCCGCCGCACTCACGCCGGAGGACCAGAGCTCCATGACCGATCCGACCACCGGCCGGCCCGAGCGGCCGATCCGGGCGCCCGTGGCGCTGCGCTCTCGTGCAAGGGGTGGCCGCAGGAAGCCGCGCTGCGCAGCTGCTGATGAGATTCAGCCCGCCCGGATCTGCTGGCTCGGCTACGGCGAGCGCGCGATCGCCGGCCGGCTCTTCAACGACCTCGTCGCGTCCGGGCGCGTGAAGGCGCCGATCGTGATCGGGCGCGACCATCTGGACTCGGGCTCGGTCGCCTCGCCGAATCGCGAGACCGAGTCGATGCGCGACGGCTCCGACGCCATCGCCGACTGGCCCATCCTGAACGCGCTCCTGAACACGGCGGCCGGCGCCACCTGGGTCAGCGTCCACCACGGCGGCGGCGTGGGCATCGGCTACTCGATCCACGCGGGGATGGTCGTGGTCGCCGACGGCACGCGCGATGCGGCGCGCCGGCTCGAGCGCGTGCTCACCACGGATCCCGGCACCGGCATCATGCGCCACGCCGACGCGGGCTACCCGGAGGCGATCGACGCGGCCCGACGCCACGGCCTCAATCTGCCGGGCGTGACGCGCCCGTGACGAGCCGTTCCGTCCCGCCCGCGGACTCGCGATGATGCGCCTGGCCCCCGACCTCGTCCTGATCGACGGGCGCTTCGAGCGGGGGCGCGCGATCGCCATCGCCGACGGCCGGATCGCGGACGTCGGGGCGGCGCCGGCGGCCGGCGGCGAGGCCGCGGACGTCGAGCGCCTGCCCGGCAAGGCGCTCCTGCCCGGCACCGTCAACGCGCATTGCCACACGTTTCAATCGCTCCTGCGCGGCCTCGGCGACGACCTCGACTTCATGGCCTGGCGCGACCGCGTGCTCTACCCGTACTCGACCCGCCTCGACCGCGAGGGCATCTACCTGGGCGCGGCCTTCGCCTTCGCGGAGATGCTGCTGCACGGCGCCACGACCTGCGTGGACTTCTTCTACCTCCAGGACGAGGGCAATGCCAATGCCGAGGCCGTCATCCAGGCGGCGCGCGACACGGGCATCCGGCTGGTGCTCGCGCGCGCGATGTACGACTGGGACGGGGCGCCCGCCCGCTATCGCGAGGCGCCGCGCGACGCCGCGCGGCGGGTCCGCGATCTGATCGAGCACGCACGCGGGCGACCCCACGATCTCCGTCCAGCCCGCGCCGCACAGCCCGCACGGCGCCTCGCCCGCGATGATCCGGGCCGGATACGAGGTCGCGGCGGCGGCCGACACGCGCTTTCACATCCACGTGGCCGAGGGCCAGTACGAGGGCCAGCGCACGCTGGCGGAGCACGGCGCGACCCCATCCGCTATCTCGACCGCGCTCGGGGTCCTCGGTCCGCGGATGATCGGCGTGCACTGCGTCTGGCTCGATGACCAGGAGGTGGGCCTGATGGCGGAGCGGGGCGCCGGCCTCGCCTACTGCCCGTCGTCCAATATGATCCTCGGCGACGGCATCACCCGCATCACCGAGATGCGGCGCCTCGGCGTCCGCATCGGCCTCGGCACCGACGGCGGCTGCACCAATAACCGGCTCTCCGTCTTCGAGGAGATGCGCATGGCCGCGCTGCTCCAGAAGGTCCGGCATCTCGACGGCACGCGCGTGGCCGCCGAGGAGGCGTTCGCGATGGGGACGGCCGACGGCGCGGCGCTGCTCGGCGTCGACGCGGGCGCCATCGAGGTCGGGCGCGCCGCCGACCTCGTCGCCGTCGACCTCGGCCATCCGTCGCTGCACCCGCCGACCAGCCTGCTGAAGAGCGTCGTCTACGCCATGTCGCACCAGGCGGTGACGGACGTCTGGGTGCACGGCCGCCCGGTCGTCCGCGGCCAGCGCCTCGCCACCCTCGATCAGGCCGAGCTCATGGAGCGGGTGCGCGCGCTCACCCGCGACTGGAGGCTCGCGTGAGCGGATTGACGGTTCGCGGCGCGGGACCCGGTGACCGCGACGCCATCCAGGCCGTCACGCTCGCCGCCTATCTGGAGTACGCCGCGACCATCGCCGCGCACTGGGAGGGCTACCGGCAGAACATCGTCGCCACCCTCGCGGCCGCGGCCCCGGCACCCAGATCGTCGCGCTCGACGATGACCGCGTGGTCGGCGCGGTCCTCCTCTACCCCGCGGGCGCCTCGATCGGGAGTGCCGGGCGGCACCTCCGTGACCCTCACGTGGCCGGAGGTGCGCTTGCTCGCGGTCGCGCCGTCGGCGCGGGGGCGTGGCGTCGGCGCCGCCCTCATGAACGAGTGTATTCACCGGGCGCGGCGCGCCGGGGCGACGGCGTTGACGCTGCACACCACCGATCTCATGCAGGCGGCCATGCGGCTGTACGAGCGGCTCGGCTTCGAGCGCGCCCATGATCTCGATCTCGAGCCGGCGCCCGGCATCATCGCCAAGGGGTATCGCCTGGATCTCCCGCTCTGACCGGACCACGCGTGCCCTGCCGACGGAGGAGCCCGATGCGGCTACAGGATTTCTATCCGATCATCGTCACCGACAAGCTCGTCGAGTGCCGCGACTTCTACGTGCGGTTCTTCGATCTCGAGGTGGCCTTCGAGGCGAGCTGGTTCGTCTTGATGACGGCGGGCAATGGCGGGCACGCGAGCCTCGCCTTCATGGACCCGAAGCATCCGTCGGCGCCGCCCGGCCCCGAGCCCTTCAGCGGCAAGGGCATGTGCCTCGAGTTCCAGGTCGAGGACGCGGCGGCCGAGCACGAGCGGTTTCTGCGAGACGGCGCTCCGGTGAGCTATGCTCTGCGCGACGAGCCCTTCGGGCAGCGGCGCTTCGGCCTCTTCGATCCCGCGGGCGTGTGGATCGACGTGGTCCAGCAGATCGAGTCCGCGGCGGGCTTCTGGGAGCGGTACCCGCCCGCTCGCTGAGCGAGAACGGCGTACCGCAATCCTCGCCTGATGCGCATCCTCGAGGTGGTGGGGCTCACCAAGCGCTTCGGCGGGCGCGTCGCGCTCGATGCGGTGTCGTTCACCGCCGAGGAGGGGCAGATCCTCGCCCTCGTCGGCCCCGCGGCGCGGGCAAGACCACGTGCGGGATTGCCTCTCCGGCGTCATCCCGCCCGACACCGGGCGCATCATCTTCGATGGCCGCGAGCTCACCGGCGGTGATCGGCATGACCTCGCCCGCGCCGGCCTCGCGCGCACCTTCCAGGTCGCCAACGTCTTCCCGCGCCTCACCGCCGCCGACAATGTCGCGATAGGCCTCGGCCGTCACCGCTTCCCGCGCCTCGCCGTGATGCTGCGCGCGTGGCGCCGCGCGTCCACGCGCCCGCAGGCGCTCGCCATCCTCACGCGGGCCGGCCTTGCCGATGCCGCCGACCGGCCGGCGGGTCTGCTGCCGCTGGGGATGCAGAAGCGCCTCGAGATCGCCCGCGCGCTCGCAGGCCGGCCGCGGCTCATCCTGCTCGACGAGCCTTTCGGCGGGCTCTCCGACGCGGAGACCGGCGCGATGGCCGAGCTGATCGCGACCCTGCGCGGCGAGGGCCTCACCGTCGTCCTCATCGAGCACCGGATGGATGCGGCGATGGGCCTGGCCGACCGGGCGGTCGTCCTCGACCGCGGCATCGTCATCGCGGCGGGCGCGCCCGAGCGCGTGCGGAGCGACCCGAAGGTGATCGAGGCCTATCTGCGCGAGGACACCCGGGCGTCGAGCCGCTGACCGCGCCGGCTCCGCGTGATCCGAGGCTACGGCAGCCGGTACAGCGCCGCGGCGCTCTCCGACAGGACCTGCCGCGCGACCTCGAGCGCCTCGCGCTCGGTGAGCCCATCCGCGCTCGACCAGCCAGCCGAGCGCCTCGCCCAGCGCCGCCCGTCCCCAGTCCGCTGACAGCGCGTAGAGCTCGGGCAGCGCGCTCACGTCCGAGCCGTACATGAGCTTGCTCGCGGGCGCGAGCGCGAGCATCTCGACGAGCGGCAGCGCCGCCGCGGGACCGAGGAACGGCAGGGCCAGCGACAGATCGACGTAGACCTGCGGCCAGACCGCCGCCATGAACGCGGCCTCGCGGGCATACGGATACGACATGTGCAGGACGACGATGCGGACGTCGGCCCAGCGCTCATCCTCGAGGATGGGCCGCAGCCAGAGCGGATTGGCCTGCAGGAGGTCCACGTCCGGATCGCCGAAGCCCGAGTGCACCTGGAGCGGGCGGCCCGACTCCCGGCAGACGCCGAGCGCGATCTCGAACAGCGTGTCGAGCAGCGGCTTCTCGGTGAGCCGCGCCGATCCGCCCGCCTTGACCCGCGCGACGACGTCGCCGATAGGCGCGCGCGGCGTCCGCGGCCTCCCAGGCGCGGACGGCCAGGCCGGAGCGGTACGCGATGATGCTCTTGAGCGCGACCGCCTGCGAAGCCGCCGCGCTCAGCGCCGCCCGGAAGGCGCCGAGAAATTCCTCGTAGGGCAAGCCGTGGGCGACGAGGCCCTGGGCGCAGGTCTCGATCCTGAACACCTCGTGCACCGCGCACGGCAGCGCGTGCCGCATCTCGGCGAGCGGCATCGCCCCGACCGCCGGGTAGCCGGTGTCCACGAGGAGCGCCGTGATGCGGCTGCCGGCGAAGCGCCGGCGCGCCGCCTCGGGGCCGCCCGCGCGGCGGCGCTCCAGCACGGCCTCCACGGTCGGCGCGCACCCGAGGCCATCGGCCAGGCCGCGGAGCGCGCGCTTGAGATAGCCCGTCTGCGCGACGTGCGCGCGCATCGTGCCCGCTCGTCCCTCGCTGAACAGGTCGAGGAAGCGCTCGCGCGAGACCTCCTCCGACTCGGCGACGAGCGGGTGGCAATGCCCGTCCACCGCGGGGATGCCGGAGAGATCGAGGACGGCGGGTTGGCGCATAGAGACGCGCGAGGACTCAGACCTCGAGGTGGGCGTAGAGCGGCGTCGAGAGGTAGCGCTCGCCGAATGACGGGATGATCACCACGACGAGCTTGCCCTTGTTCTCGGGGCGGGCCGCCACCTGCATCGCCGCCCAGGTCGCGGCGCCCGACGAGATGCCGACCAGCAGGCCCTCCTCGGCGGCCATGCGGCGCGCGATGGTCATCGCGTCGTCGTTCTTCACGCGGACGATCTCGTCGTAGATCTTCGTGTTGAGGATGGCCGGGATGAAGCCCGCGCCGATGCCCTGGATCGGGTGCGGGCCGCGCTGTCCGCCCGAGAGCACCGGGCTCGCGTCGGGCTCGACGGCGATCACCTTGATCGCGGGCTTGCGCGCCTTCAGCACCTCGCCCACGCCGGTGATCGTGCCGCCCGTGCCGACGCCCGACACGAAGATGTCGATCTGGCCGTCCGTGTCCCGCCAGATCTCCTCCGCCGTGGTGGTGCGGTGGATCTCGGGGTTGGCGGGGTTCTCGAACTGCTGCGCGATCACGTAGCGCGGATCGGCCTTGGCCATCTCCTCGGCACGCTTGATCGCGCCGGGCATGCCCTCGGGCCCGGGCGTCAGGATCAGCTCGGCGCCGTAGGCCGCGAGGATCAGGCGGCGCTCGCGGCTCATGGTCGTCGGGCATGATGAACGCGCACTTGATGCCGCGCGCGGCGCAGACCATGGCGAGACCGATGCCCGTATTGCCGCTGGTCGGCTCCAGCACGATCGTGTCCGGCTTGATGCGCCCCTGCTTCTCGAGCGCGTCGACCATCGACACGCCGATGCGGTCCTTCACGCTGTGCGCCGGGTTGAAGTACTCGAGCTTGCACGCGATGGTGGCATCGATCCCCGCCGCCACCCGGTTGAGCCGCACCAGCGGGGTATTGCCGATCAGCTCGGTCGTGTCCTTGGCGATGCGCATCGACGCCTCCTTGTCAGGCTGGCCTTCTCCCTACTTGGATGCGGCGCCGGGGCCGCGGGTTCGGGTTCCCGGATCGCGTCACCAGGCGTCGATCCACGCGTGCTTCTTCCCCGTCGAGGGCGCGGGCGGCGGGGCCGAGCGGAGGCCCGCCATGATCCACCGGCGCGTGTCCGCGGGGTCGATCACGTCGTCGATCTCGAAGAGCGCGGCGGCATTGAGCGCCTTGCCCTGCTCGTACATGCGCGGCGACCATCGCGTCGTAGACTCGCTTGCGCTCGACGGGGTCGGCGATGGCCGCCAGCTCGTTGCGGTAGCCGAGCTTGACCGCGCCCTCGAGCCCCATGCCGCCGAACTCGCCGGTGGGCCAGGACACCGCGAAGAAGGGCGCGTGGAAGCCGCCGCCCGCCATGGCCTGCGCGCCGAGGCCATAGGCCTTGCGCAGCACCACGGTGAAGAACGGCACCGTGACGTTCGCGCCGATGACGTAGAGCCGGCAGCAGTGCCGGACCAGCGCGGTCCGCTCGGCCTCGGGCCCGACCATGTTGCCCGGCGTGTCGCACAGGAAGAGCAGCGGGATGTCGTAGGCGTCGCAGAGCTGCATGAACCGCGCGGCCTTGTCGGCCCCGTCGCTGTCGATGGCGCCGCCGAGGTGCATCGGGTTGTTCGCGACGACGCCGACGGGCCGGCCCTCGACGCGGATCAGGGCCGTGATCATCCCCACGCCGAAGTCGCGGCGCAGCTCGAGCACCGAGTCCGTGTCGGCCAGCGTGGTCAGCACCGATCGCACGTCGTACACGCGCAGGCGGTTCTCCGGCACCGCGCGGCGCAGGAGCCGCTGGTCGGCCGCCGTCCAGTCGGGCGTCGCGCCCTGGAAGTAGGACAGGTACTGCCGGGCCGCGCGCACCGCCTCGGCCTCGTCGGCCACCGCGATGTCCACCACGCCGTTCCGCGTCTGCACGCTCATGGGCCCGACCTCTTCCGGCCGGAACACGCCGAGCCCGCCGCCCTCGATCATGGCCGGCCCGCCCATGCCGATATTCGCATTCGCGGTCGCGATGACGACGTCGCAGCATCCGAGGATGCACGGCATTGCCCGCGAAGCACCGGCCCGAGGTGATGCCCACGAGCGGGACCAGCCCGCTCAGCTGGCCGAACATGTTGAACGCCGGCGTGTGCAGGTTGCCGGCGAAGACCTGGTCGGTATCGCCCGGGCGTCCCCCTCCGCCCTCCGTGAAGAAGACGATGGGCAGCCGCGCCCGCTCGGCCAGCTTGAACATCCGGTCCTTCTTCTGGTGGTTCTTCTTGCCCTGGGTGCCTGCCAGCACCGTGTAGTCGTACGACATCACGACACAGCGCGACGCGGTGTCCGGGAACAGGTGCCCGTTCACGCGGCCCACGCCCATGACCAGCCCGTCCGCCGGCGTACTGTCGATCAGCTCCTCGACCGTGTTCCGCTGGCGGCGCGCCGCGATCACGAGCGAGCCGTACTCGACGAACGAGCCCTCGTCGCAGAGCTCGGCGATGTTCTCGCGCACCGTCCGCTGGCCCGTCTTCCGCCGCCGGGCCACCGCGCCGGGCCGCGCGGCATCGAGGGTCTTCGCCTGCCGCGCGACCACCTCGGCCAGGTCGGGACGGAGGGCATCGAGGTCGATCTCCTCGCCCGCGGACTCGGCCGCGCGCTCGAGCGACGTCTCCTCGATGAAGGCGAGGGCATGGCCCTCGAAGACCGTGTCGCCGCGCGTGACGGCGATCGCGCGGACGATCCCGCTGACGCGCGCCTGGATCACGTGCTCCATCTTCATCGCTTCCATGACCAGCACCTCGTCGCCGGCGCGCACCGTCTCCCCTTCCCGCACCGTCACGCTGACGATCGTGCCCTGCATGGGGCCGCGACCGGAATCGTGTTCTCGGGCGCTTTCATCTCTGCCGCGCCCTCGCCGGCGTCCGGCGCCTCCGGGGCGTCCGCCGCCACGTCGTCCGACGAGCCGGGCGCGCTCTTGCCCAGGGCGAGGACCGCGAGGGGTCGTCCGGATCGACCCGAGCGCCGAGGCGCCGCGACGAGGCCGGCGGCTCGAAGAACAGGCGCCGGTGGGCCGCCGCGTCCGGCCCGAGCAGCTCGCCCGCGTGATCCTCGACGAAGCCCGTGTGAAGCCGACCGGCCAGGAGCTCCGGATGACGCAGCAGGCTCTGGAGGAACGGAGGCATTGGTCGGCACGCCCGCGATCTTGAGCTCGCAGAGCGCGCGGTACGCCTTGGCGGCCACGTCGGCCAGCGCGGCCGAGCGCGAGGAGACGATCAGCTTGGCGAGCAGCGAATCGAACCGCGGGCTGGTCCGGTAGCCGGCATACCCGAACGTGTCGACGCGGATGCCCGGCCCCGACGGCAGCTCGAAGGCGGTGAGCGTCCCGCCCGCCGGGCGCGCGGTCCCGTCGGACGCCATGGTCTCCATGTTGATGCGCACCTGCATCGCCATCCCGCGCGGCCTGGGCACCTCGCCCGAGGTCCAGCCCCAGCGCGGCCAGCGTCCGCCCCGCGGCCAGGTCGAACTGCAGCCGGACGAGGTCGAGCCCGGTCACCTCCTCCGTCACCGTGTGCTCCACCTGCAGGCGAGGATTCGCCTCGATGAAGGCGAAGGCCGCGTCCTCGCCGCCGTCGGCGTCGACGAGGAATTCCACCGTGGCCAGATTGTCGAGGCCCGCCGCGCGGGCGAGCGCCACGGCCGCCTCGAGGATCCGCTCCCGCACCCGCACGCCGAGCCCGGGCGCCGGCGCGATCTCGATCAGCTTCTGGCGCTGGCGCTGGATGCTGCACTCGCGCTCCCAGACGTGGGTGACGCCGCCGGACCGATCGCCGGCGACCTGGACCTCGATGTGGCGGGCGCGCGGGAAGAGCCGCTCCGCGTAGACGTCGCCATTGCCGAACGACTGCAGCGCCTCCGACCGGCACCGCGCGTAGGCCGCCTCGAGATCATCGGCGCCCTGCACGGGTCGCATCCCGCGCCCGCCCCCGCCGGCAATCGCCTTCAGCATGATCCCCGCCCGGCGCCCTGCGCGGCGAGGAAGACCCGCGCCTCGTCCAGGCTGGTCGGGCCGGTCGTGCCCGCGAGCACGGGAACGCCGGCGCGCTGGGCCAGTGCGCGCGTCTTCGTTTTGTCGCCGAAGACGTCGAGCGCCTCGGGAGCCGGCCCGACGAAGATCAGGCCCTCCGCGGCGCAGCGACGGGCGAACGCCGAGCTCTCGCTCAGAAATCCGTAGCCCGGATGGATCGCGTCGCATCCGGCCGCCCGGGCCACGGCGACGATCTGCTCGGCGTCGAGGTAGGCCGCCGGCCCCGAGCCCCGCAGGGCGCGCGTCTCATCCGACTTGCGCGTGTGCAGGGCCGTGGCGTCGTCCTCCGAATGGACGGTGACGGTCCGCAGCCCGTGCTCGGCCGCCGCCCGCGCGATGCGGATGGCGATCTCTCCGCGATTGGCGATCAGCAGACTCGAGAGCCCCGTGCCCATGCCTCCCCTCGCTCGATCGATGATGGCGGCCCCACGGCTGGCGGCCGAGCCTCTCGCTGATGCGGCGCGCGCGGTCGAAAGACCGCCGCCTAGTATGCCGGAGGTTCCGCCGCGTGCGCATCGCCCGAACGCGGACTGCGCCGGCGAAGCCAGCTCGAACGGTTACTCCGACGCGCTGCCAGTATGCCAGGTTCCCGCGCGCGCGTCCCGGACCGCGCCGGGCCCGAGTCAGCTCGTGGACTCGGCTATCCTGGCGGTACCCTGATCACCGGAGGACATCGATGACAGCGACCATGAAGATCCGAGGCCTTCGCGCGCGGCCGGTGCTGGTGCCGTTCAAGCGCCCGCCGGCGAGCGCGAGCGGCGCCATCCCGACGGCGGCCCTGGTGCTGATCGACCTCGAGACCAATGGCGGCGTCACCGGCCGCTCGTACGTGTTCGGATTTGCCGCCTGGACGCTCGGGCCCATCGTCGGGTGCCTGAAGGCCATGACGGAGATGATCGCGGGCGACGCGCTGGCGCCGTTCGACATCGAGGCCAAGCTGCGCCGGCAGCTCACCCTGCTCGACACGCCCGGGCTGGTGGGCCTGGCCCTGGCGGGCATCGACATGGCCGCGTGGGATGCGCTGGCGCAGGCCCGCGGCGTGCCGCTGGTCACGCTCCTCGGCGGCGCGCCCAGGCCGGTCCCCGCCTACAACAGCACGGGGCTGTGGATACAGCCGGTGGAGAAGCTCGCCGACGAAGCCGAGGCCCTGCTGGCGGAGGGCTTCAAGGCGGTGAAGCTGCGGCTCGGCCGCGACGACTTCTCGCAGGACCTCGCGGCCGTGCGCGCGGTGAGGCAGCGCATCGGCGATCGCGCCACATTGATGTGCGACTTCAACCAGCGGCTGACGGTGAACGAGGCCGTGCAGCGGGGCCGCGCGCTGGACGACGAGGGGCTGTACTGGATCGAGGAGCCGGTCCGGCACGACGACTACGCGGGGTACGCGCGCATCGCGGCCGAGGTGCAGACGCCGATCCAGACCGGCGAGAACCTGGTGGACACGTTCGAGATGGCGGAGGCGATCGCGGCGCGGTCCGTCGAGCTCGTCATGCCCGACGTCCAGCGCATCGGTGGGGTCACGGGCTGGCTGCGCGCGGCGGCGCTGGCCCATGCGCATGGCATCGAGATGTCGAGCCATCTGTTCCCGGAGTTCAGCGTCCACCTGCTGGGCGTGACGCCGACGTGCCACTGGCTCGAGTTCATGGACTGGGCGGAGCCCGTGATCCAGGAGCCGATCCGGGTCGTGGACGGGCTCGCCCAGATCCCGGACCGGCCGGGCGCCGGCCTCGTCTGGAACGAAGACGCCGTGAGGCGCTACTCGGTCGACGGCCGGGCGCTTCATGTATTTCCTGGATTTGCTCGGGGTCGCCATGTTCGCGGTGAGCGGCGCGCGCTCGCGGCGGCCGGGCGAGGCTGGTTTCTCTTCGGTGTCGCCGTGATCGCGGCGATCACACCATCGGCGGCACGCTCCGGGCCTGCTCCTGAACCGGCATCCGATCTTCTGGATTCTGATCGGTCTATCTCGCCGTCATTGTCGCGTGGCGGCCCCTGAGTCACTACTCCACGTGTACTCTCTACCGAGCCATGCCCTATTGTGGTGGCCGATGCGCTGGGCTGGCACTGTTCGCGATCGCCGGCGCCCAGATCGCCGGGCGGCCGGGCGCCGCCGATCATCGTCGTGCTCATGGGCGATGACCGGGTCGCCGGGGTGTGCTGCGCGACCTCCTGACCGCTGTCCCGCTCATCTTGCGCGAACAGATCCTGCATCCACGGCAGCGATCGTCAATCTCGATCTATCTGCTCCTGCAATTGTGGGAGCGACGGCCATGGGCGTTCGGGAGCCAGCTATCCGCGGTCGCGTCGTGTTCCAGCTTCTGCCATCGTGGCCCAGCGGGGGATTCAGCTGCCCGTCTTCCGCCTCCCTGAATAGTGGTCATTCATATCACGTGGCCGCCTCCGACGCCGACACGTGTGCCGAAGTGCCACCTGGCCTTCATCGACCGGCAGCGCAGAGCTGGCCGCTGGCCCTCCTCCGGCTCTGATCGGTCGCGCCCGCTCCCCATGATGTATGTAGTCACGCTTGACATTTGAAGCTCCGACTACATAGATTTGGCCCACCCATGGCCAAGGAGAAGAGCGTCGGCGCGCGGGTCCGGGAGGCCCGAGCCCGCCAGGGGCTGACCTTGCGCGAGGTCGCGGCCAAGGCCGGCATCACGACGAGCGCGCTGAGCCAGCTCGAGCGGAACCAGTTCAACCCGACCCTCAGCACGCTCAAGGCGCTCGCGAACGCGCTGCACATCACGATCGGCAGCCTGTTCACCGCTTCCGTGGTGCCCGACCGCGTCGTCGTCCGCGTGGGCGAGCGGAAGGCGCTGTCTCCCCGCCAGGGCATCACGTACCAGCTCCTCACACCCGATCTCTCCGGCCAGATCGAGTTCATCCTGAGCGTGTACGAGGTCGGCGTCTCGACCGGGGAGGAGCTCTTCGCCTATTCCGCCGAGCAATGCGGCTTGCTCCTCGACGGGACGGCCGAGGTGCACCTGGGCGATCAGGTCCACCGGCTGGAAGTCGGCGACAGCATCCGCTTCGACTGCTCGATTCCCCATCGGATCGTCAATGTCGGGACTGGCCAGCTCAGATGCATCTGGGCCATCATTCCGCCCACCTTCTGATGAGCGCGTCGTGAGACCCGAGTCGGCCGAGCGCCGCGCGGTGCTCGTCGGGGAAGACGGGCTCGACCAGTGGCTCGGCAGCGGCATGTGCATCGCCCTCGGCGGCCTGGCCACCGCCTGCCATGCCATGGTGGCCGTCCGCCACATCATCCGGCGGAATCTGCGCGATCTCACCGTGATCGGCTCGGCGGTGGGCGGCCTCGACGTGGATCTGCTCATCGGGGCCGGGTGCGTGCGCAAGGTCATCAGCCCCTATGTGGGCGCGGAGGCGCTCGCGCCGATCGGCCCGTTCTTCCGCGCGGCGGCCGAGCGCGGCGAGATCGACGTGTGGGAGTGCGACGAGGGGCAGTACTACGCGGGGTTGCAGGCGGCGGGCATGATGCTGCCGTTCCTGCCGTGCCGCGGTGGCGTGGGGACCTCCTATCCCGAGGTGAACCCGGACCTCAAGGTCTTCACCGACCCGGTGCTCGGCCAGACGCTGCTCGCGGTGCCCGCCATCGAGCCCGACGTCGCGCTCGTGCACGCGGCCGCCGCCGACGTGTACGGCAACGTGCAGTTCGTCGGCACCGGCTACGCCGATCGCCTCTTGTGGCGGGCCGCCGGCCGCACGCTCGTGCAGGTGGAGCGCGTGGTGTCGAACGAGGAGATCCGCCGCGCGCCCGAGCGCACCGCGCTCCTCGCCGACGGCGTCGTGCGCGCGCCGTTCGGCGCTCATCCGTTCTCGAGCCCGGGCTTCTACCTCGAGGACCGCGCGCACATCCACGAGATCGTCGAGGCCGGGCGCGCGTTGGCCCGTGCCGGCGATCGCGGCCCGTTCGAGGCCTATCTCGACCGCTACGTACGCGGGCCCGAGACCCACGTCGACTATCTCGAGCAGGTCGGCCTGCGCCGCCTCCTGTCGCTCAATGAGTACTGAGGCGGGAGCCGTGACGGCCGCGCCCGCCGCCGTCCGCGAGCTGATGGCGGCCTTCCTCGCGCGCGACATGGCGGACGGCGAGGAGATCTTCGTCGGCACGAACCTGCCCGTCATCCGCGCCGCCGCGCTGCTCGCCCACCTGCACCACGGGCCGAACATGCGCGTGATGGTCGCGCACACGCGCACCAATCTCTTCCGCACGCCGGTGATGGAGCACTTCGAGGTGCTGACGGACTGGCGCGCGGGCCGCTGGGCCGAGGCGTACTTCAACGACAACGAGATCGTCGTGTTCCAGAAGAGCCGCCGCGATTCCGTGTTCTTCGTGGGCGCGCTGCAGATCGACCCGCACGGCAACTCGAACCTGATCGGACTGCGCAGCGACACGGGCCGAGGATTTCGCATGCGCGGGCCGGGGGCCATCGCCACGACGACGAACGCGAGCCACGTGCGGCGCTTCTATCTCTTCGTCAACGAGCACTCGCCGCGCGTGTTCGTGGAGCGCTGCGACTTCGTGAGCACCGTCGGCTGGGAGCGGGCGGCGCCGACGCGCGCCGGCGGCTCGGGCTGCCTGGGGGCGGCCCGCGCTACTGCGTGACGCCGCTCGCGATCCTCGACTTCGCCGAGGACACCAAGCGCCTGCGCCTGCGCTCGGTGCACCCGGGCATCACCGTGGACCAGGTGGTGGCGGCGACGGGCTTCCCGCTCGTCGTCCCGGACCGCGTGCCGGAGACCGCGCTGCCCACCGCCGACGAGCTCGACATCCTCCGCCGTCGCGTCGATCCGCAGGGCCTGCTGCGCCGATGACGGGCGCGGCGGAGACGGCGCCGCCGCGGGCGCGGGTCTGCACGACGGTGGCCTGCACATCCGGGGCGCCACCGCTCGAGGTCGAGCCGGCTCGTCAAGGCGTTCGCGCAGGCGCGCGTGGTCGACGACGTGTCGTTCCGGATCGACGGCGGCACGTTCCTGACGCTGCTCGGGCCGAGCGGATCCGGCAAGACCACCACGCTGCGCATGATCGCGGGGTTCGAGGAGCCGACGAGCGGCGAGATCCGCGATCGGCGGCCGCGCCGATCACCGACCAGCCCGCCCACAAGCGGAATATCGGCGTGGTGTTCCAGCAGTACGCGCTGTTCCCCACCTCACGGTCTTCGGCAACGTCGCGTACCCCCTCGAGATGCGGCGGCGCTCCCGCGCGGAGATCCGCGAGCGGGTCGCCGCCGCGCTCGGGCTCGTCCGCCTGCAGGGGCTCGAGGCGCGCTATCCCCGTCAGCTTTCCGGGGGCAGCAGCAGCGCGTCGCCCTCGCCCGCGCCGTCGTGTTCGAGCCGCCCGTGCTGCTGATGGACGAGCCGCTCGGCGCCCTCGACAAGCGCCTTCGCGAGACCATGCAGGTGGAGATCCGCCACCTGCAGAAGCAGCTCGGCATCACGACCGTCTCGGTGACCCACGACCAGGTCGAGGCGCTCGTCATGTCCGACGTGATCGCGATCCTCGACCAGGGCGTGCTCCAGCAGATCGGGCCGCCGCTCGAGGTGTATCGCCGGCCCGTGAACCAGTTCGTCGCCGACTTCATCGGCGAGTCGAACCTGCTCTCGGGGAGCGTCTCCACGCCGGACGCGGACGGCCACACGTTCACGACGATCATGGGACTGGGCGTGCGGCTCGGCGCCGGAGCGCCGCGAGGATCGCGCGAGGGCGGACACATGGTCGTGCGCCCGGAGTCCGTGCGGCTCGGCGCCGCCGCCGAGGGCGCGGCCAACCAGTATCAGGCGGAGGTGCTGGAGGTCCTGTACGTCGGCGACCTCGTCAAGTACCGCGTGCGGATGGACAGCGGCGACGAGCTCGTGGCCAAGACGCTGGCCCCGTCGACCGGCGGGCAGTGGCAGGCCGGTCAGCGCGTCACCGTCGGATGGGACACCGGCGACTGTCTCACCGTCAACGACTAACTTCGGACCAACCGAGGAGGATGACCCATGAGCGAGCGACACACGACGCGGCGGGATTTCCTGAGGACCGCCACCGCCGCGGGAGCGGCAGGCCTGGCCTGGAGCGGCGGGATGGCGCGGGCGCGCGCCGCGAAGAACGAGCTGGTCTTCGTCGGCTTCGGCGGCAGCTATCAGGAGGGCCAGACCAAGGCGCTCTTCGAGCCGTTCGAGAAGGAAACGGGCATCAAGATCATCCAGACCACGGGGGTCGACATCGCCAAGCTGCGCGCCCAGGTCCAGTCGAAGAACGTCGAGTGGGACCTCATCTCGATCCCCGACCGGCTGCGCTACACGGCGGTCAAGGACGGGCTCCTGATGCCGCTGGACTACAAGACCATCAACGCCAAGGACATCCTGCCCGCCCTGGTGACGGAGTACGCGGTGGGCTGCGTGACCATCCCGATGCTCCTGACCTACAGCACCAAGGCCTATCCCGCGGGCAAGGCGCCCGTGACGTGGATGGACTACTGGGACGCGAAGAAGTTCCCCGGCCCGCGCGGCATGTACAATGCGCCGACGTATATCCTCGAGTTCGCCCTGATCGCCGACGGCGTGCCGAAGGACAAGCTCTATCCGCTCGACGTGCCGCGGGCCTTCAAGAGCCTCGACCGCATCAAGCGCGACGTGAAGGTGTGGTGGTCGCAGTTCCCCCAGCCCGGCGTGCTGCTCAAGTCGGGCGAGATCACGATGACGCCGTGGACGCGCTCCATCTCGTTCATCCAGGAGGGCGAGCCGCTCGGCATCAGCTACGACGGCGCCGCGCTCACCTACGAGGCCTGGGTGGTGACGAAGAATGCGCCGAACGCCGAGAACGCGATGAAGTTCATCAACTGGGCGCTCCAGCCCAAGCCCCAGGCCGACCTGACCAAGTACGTCGCGTTCGGGCCCACGAACGTCAAGGCCACGCCGTTCGTCGATCCCAAGCTGCGGCCGCTCCTGTCCTCCGACCCCGAGAACGTCAAGAAGGGCTTCCTGCTGAGCGGCGACTGGTGGGGACCCAACCTCGACAAGGTGAACGAGAAGTGGAACGAGTGGCGGCTGGCCTAGGAGGCCTCACGTGAGCACGGTTCTCTACGATCGCGACGGCGCCGTCGTCCGCATCACCATCAATCGGCCGGAGGCCATGAACGCCTTCGACCTCGCCACCGCCCGGGAGCTGGCGACCCGCTTCGAGGAGTTCGACGGCGACGACGCGCTCCGGGTGGCGATCCTGACCGGCGCGGGCGACAAGGCGTTCTGCGCCGGCGCCGATCTCAAGAAGATGCACGGCGGCTCGCACGACGGCGGCATCGGCGAGCTGTGGGACCACGAAAGCAGGTGCGGCTCGGCCAGAAGCTGCAGGTGGCCAAGCCGGTGATCGCGGCGCGTCAATGGCTACTGCCTGGCCGGCGGGCTCGAGATGGCGCTCGGCTGCGATCTCCGCATCGCCTCGACCACCGCGTCCTTCGGCTGCCCGGAGGTGCGGTGGTCGATTCTCCACGGCTTCGGCGCCATGCGGCTGCCCCGCACCGTGGGGATGTCGGTGGCCATGGAGATGCTCCTGACGGGCGAGCGCATCGACGCGGCGCGCGCCTACGAGGTCGGGCTGGTGAGCCGCCTCGTCTCGCCCGAGGCCCTGCTGCCGACGGCGACCCGGATGGCCGAGCGCATCGGTCAGAACGGCCCGCTGGCCATCAAGCTCACCAAGGAGCTCGCCTGGCGCGGGCTGCACCAGCATCCGGAGGAGGCGCTGCGCTACTACGCCGCCGTGACGGCTCTCATCCACCAGACCGAGGACGCCAAGGAGGGCCCGCGGGCATTCTCCGAGAAGCGAACCCCGCGCTTCAAGGGCCAGTGAGTCGGTGCCGCGTGAGGCATCCGCTCGACGCCTTCGCGAATCCGAGGAGCGTGGCGGTGGTGGGCGCGTCCACCGTCCCGCACAAGGCCGGGGGCCGGCGCTGGCGCAGCATGGTCGACGCCGGTTTCCCGGGCCGCTCTATCCCATTCACCCGAGCGCCTCCGAGGTCCTCGGTCACAAGACGTATCGCTCGCTGCGCGAGCTCCCCGAGGCGGTGGATCTCGCGGTGGTGCTCGTCCGGCCCGATCTCGTCCCCGGCGTCATCGACGACTGCGCGGAACTGGCTGTGCCCGCCGTGATCGTGATCACGGCGGGCTTCGGCGAGACGGGCGCCGCGGGCAAGGCGCTCGAGCAGCGGCTGGCCGAGCGCCTGCGCGCCGCCGGGGGCGCATGATCGGCCCCAATTGCGCTGGCCTCTTCAGCGCCTCCGGAAGGGTCAATGCGCTCGGGTGGCAGGTGCCGGCCGGCCCCATCGCGGTGATCTCGCAGAGCGGCAACATGGCGCTGACCTTTGCCCAGTTCGCGCGCGACAAGGGCCTCGGCTTCAGCAAGCTCATCACCGTCGGCAATGCCGCGGACGTCCGGATCCCGGAATACGTGGACTATCTCTTCGCCGATCCCGACACGAAGGTGGTCGTGGCCTATCTCGAAGGCTTCCAGGATGCCGAGGGCCGGGCGCTCGTCGACCTCGTGCGCGGCCATCCGACGCCGAAGCCGTTCATCGTCCTCAAGCCCGGCGAGACGGAGAGCGGGCGGCGGGCGGCGCTGTCGCACACGGGCTCGCTGGCCGGCCGTCACCGCGTGGTGGAGGCCGCCCTGCGCCAGGCGGGCGCCCTGCAGGTGCGGGAGAGCGAGGAGGCATGGGACGCCGCGATGGCGCTGGCGCTCTTGCCGCCGCTCGCGCTCGGCAGCGTGGTCGTCATCTCCGACGGCGGCGGTCACGCGACCATCGTCTGCGACGCCGCCGACCGGGCGGGGCTCGCCGTGCCCGAGCTGTCCCGCGCCGTCCGCGACCGCCTGGGCGAGATCCTCCCGGCGCGGAGCGGGATCATCAATCCCGTGGACTTCGCCGGCCTCGCCGAGGAGGAGCCGGAAGTCGTGCCCCGGGTGCTCGAGGCCTGTCTCGACGATCCCGCGATCGGCGGCGCGATCCTCGCCGGCCACTTCGGCGGCTACTTCAAGATCGCCACCGAGGAGCTGGGCCGGCGCGAGCTGGCGGCGGCTCGCCGCGTGATCGAGGTGGCCAAGGCCGGCGACAAGCCGATGATCCTGCACACGATCTACGGCGAAGAGCCCCTGCCCGCGCTCGAGGAGCTCCGCCGCGCCGGGATTCCCGTGTACCGCTCGCTCGAGGCCTCGGCGCGGGCCATGGCGAGCCTGTGGCGCCACCAGCGCGCACGGGCCCGCACCGACGAAGCCGCCGAGACCCGGCCACGCGCGGACGCCGCGCGCGTCGCCGCCGTGCTGGCGCGGGCTACCGGCCCCGCGCGGTGCCTGCTCCTCGAGCCCGACGCGCGCGAGCTGCTCTCGCTGTACGGCGTGCCCGTCCCGCCGCATCGGCTGGTGTCGACGGCGGACGAGGCCGCGGCCGCGGCGAGCGAGATGGGTGGCCCGCTGGCCATGAAGCTCGTGTCGGCCGGAGTCGTGCACAAGACGGAGCTGGGCGCCGTCCGGCTGGGTGTGGCGGGCGCCCAGGCGGCGGCCGCCGCTCACACCGAGCTCCTGCGCCGCGCCCCGCCGTGGCGGCGGACCGGCCGCGCGTCTTGATCACGCCGATGATCCGGGGCGTCGAGACCGTCGTCGGCGCATTCCGCGACGCCCAGTTCGGCCCCGTCGTGATGTTCGGCCTCGGGGAATCTTCGTCGAGGCGCTCGACGACGTCGTCTTCCGCCTCGCGCCCGTCCGCCGCGTCGAGGCCCTCGAGATGATCGGCGAGATCCGGGCGCACCGTCTCCTCGGAGCGCTCCGCGGCCGGCCTGCCGCCGACGTCGACGCCCTCGCCCTCGTCATCGTGCGGATCGCCCAGCTCATGGCCGACCGGCCGGAGATCGCCGAGCTCGACCTGAACCCCGTGTTCGCCCTCGAGCGCGGCGCCGCGATCGCCGACGCCCGGATCGTGCTGGCCCCGGGCCGCGCTCGCGCGTCTGCCTGAGATGCGCCGCCGGCGGGACTGGTCCACGCTGATCCTGCTGGGACCGCCCCTGGCGTTCCTGCTCGTGATCTTCGCGGTGCCGCTGGCGCGCGTCGTCTGGGGCAGCTTCTTCGCGCCCGAATTCACCCTCGAGCACTACCGGCGCATGTGGACGGTGCCCGTCTACGGCCGCGTGTTCTGGATCACGCTGAAGGTGAGCGCGCTGACCACGCTGTTCTGCATCCTGCTCGGCTACCCGGCCGCGTACTTCCTGGCGTCCGTGAGCGCCCGGACGCGCCAGGCGCTGCTCCTCTGCGTGATCATCCCGTTCTTCCTGAGCGTGCTCGTGCGCAACTACGTCTGGATGGTGCTGTTGCAGCGCACCGGCCTGGTGAACCAGGCCCTCGTCGGCGCGGGCCTCATCGGGCAGCCGCTGGAGCTGATGTACAACGAGCTCGGCGTCCTCATCGCGATGGTGAACATGCTGCTGCCCTACATGATCTTCCCGCTGCTCAGCGCGCTGCTCGCCATCTCGCCGGAGCTGTACCACGCATCGTCGAGCCTCGGCGGCGGCGCCGTCCGCACCTTCTGGCGCGTCACCCTGCCGCTGAGCATCCCCGGCGTCGCCGCGGGCGGCCTGCTCGTCTTCATCGTGGCCCTGGGCTTCTTCATCACGCCGGCGCTGCTCGGCGGCCCGAAGCAGATGATGATCTCGAACCTCATCGAGTTCAATGTTCGGCAGGTGCTCAACTGGCCCTTCGCGTTCGCCCTGGCGAACGTGCTCCTGTGCGGCACGCTTGCTCTTGTACTTCGCCTATATCCGGGTGCTCGAGGGGCGCCTGCCGAAAGCCGGGTTCCCGTAGTCATGCCCGCCTCGGTGGTCAGTCGTGTGCGGCTCAGGCGCCTCGCCGCGCGCGGCGTCCTCGCAGTGCTCGGTGGCGGCGTGCTCGCCTTCCTCGTCGTGCCCGTCCTCGCGGTCATCCCGATGTCGTTCAGCTCGTCGATGGTGTTCGAGCTGATTCCCGCCGCGCCCGGGCTCACCCAGTACCGCCGCTTCTTTGCGAGCCCCGAGTGGATGGACGCCCTCGGCCGCTCGGTCCAGGTCGCGCTCGGCACCACCGTCGTGGCGACGGCGCTCGGCACGCTGGCGGCGCTCGGGCTGGTCCGGATCCGGTCGCGCTGGCGCACCGTGCTCGAGGCGTCGCTGATCTCCGCCCGTATCGTGCCGAGCATCGTGTTCGCCGTCGCCGCCTACTTCGTGTTCTCCGCAGGTGGGCGTCGTGGGCACGATCGCGGGCCTCATCCTCGCGCACAGCGTCCTCGCCTTCCCCTTCGTCGTCGTCCTCGTGACGAGCGCGCTCGACGGCTTCGACCGCTCGCTCGAGGAGGCGTCCCAGCAGCCTCGGCGCCGGGCCGATCCGCACGTTCTTCCGGGTCACGTTCCCCAGATCCGCCTCGCCGTGTTCGGCGGCGCGCTCTTCGCGTTCAACGTGTCCTTCGACGAGGTCGTGGTCACGCTCTTCATCAGCGGCGTGCGCAGCAAGACGCCTGCCCGTCAAGGTCTGGGACGCGATCATGTACGAGATCACGCCCATCCTGCCCGCGATCTCGACGCTGATCATCCTCGTGAGTGTCGTGCTGCTCACCCCGCTCTTGCTGTATCGGCGGCGCGCGTGACGTGGTATGACTGCGGAACCGACAAGGAGGCCACCCATGGCGACGACCACCACTCCCCTGCCGACCACCCGCGCCTATGCGGATCCCTCATCGACCTCGGCGCGGCTCTTCCAGCAGGCGCAAGCCGTGATGCCGGGCGGCAATTCGCGGACGTCGGTCTTCATGGCGCCGTACCCGCCCTACGCCGCGGAAGGCCAGGGCTGCTGGGTCGTGGACGTCGATGGCGACCGCCGGCTCGACCTGCTCAACAACTACACCTCCCTGATCCACGGCCACGCGCACCCGGCCATCACCGCGGCGGCGACACGCCGCCTCGCCCGCGGCGCCTCGTTCCCGATGCCGACACCCGAGGAGGTCGAGCTGGCCACGCTCCTCGTCGAGCGGCTGCCCGCGGTGGACCAGGTGCGCTTCACCAATTCCGGGAGCGAGGCGGTGATGATGGCGATGAAGGCCGCGCGCGGCTTCACCGGGCGCCCGAAGATCGCCAAGTTCGAGGGCGCGTATCACGGCTCCTACGACTACGCCGAGGTGAGCCTCGGGTCGACCGCGGAGAACTGGGGTCCCCTCGCCGAGCCCGCCAGCGTGGCGTACTCGCGCGGCACCGCGCCGTCCGTCCTCGCGGACGTGGTCGTCCTGCCGTTCAATCGCCCCGAGCTCGCGGCGCGGCTGATCGAGCAGCACGCCGGAGAGCTGGCCGCCGTCATCATCGACCCGGTGCCGAACCGGGTGGGGCTCATGCCCGCGACCCCGGAGCTGCTCGAGACGCTGCGCGCCGTGACCGCGGCGCACGGCATCCTGCTCATCTTCGACGAGGTGATCTCGTTCCGCATCGGCTACCACGGCGCCCAGGGGTACTTCGGCTGCCCGTCCGGACATCACCGCGCTCGGCAAGATCATCGGCGGCGGCTTCCCGGTCGGCGCGGTCGGCGGCCGCGCCGAGGTCATGGCGGTCTTCGACCCGCGAGGGGGCACGCCGATCGTCCCGCACGCGGGGACGTTCAACGCGAATCCGGTCACCATGGCGGCGGGGCTGGCCGGGATGCGGCTGCTCGACGCCGCGAGCTTTCAGAAGATGGACGACCTCGCGGGCCGGCTGCGCGACGGGCTCGCGGCCTGCTTCAAGGACGCGGGCGTCGAGGGCAGCGTCACCGGGGTGGGCTCGCTGTTCAAGATCCATCCCACCAGCCACACGCTGGTGGACTATCGCAGCAGCCGGCCCGACGCCGACGAGGCCGCGCGGCTCGATCGCATCGTTCGATACCTGCTCGACCACGGCGTGCTGCTGTCGACCACCGGCCTCGGATGCCTGTCGACGCCCATGGCGGAGCCCGAGGTCGAGAGCTTCCTCGAGGTCTTCACCGCGGCGCTCGCGGCCGAGCGTCGCGCCCACCCTAGCCTTCTGGATGAGGGCGGCCATCATGCATGGCGGCGAGCGCCGCGTCGTGGAGTAGGCCATTGCTGGCGAAGACCGTTGTGCCGTAGATCCCGTCCCCGCCGTCGAGGTCGGTGAGCCGGCCGCCCGCCTCCTCCACGAGGACCTTCAGCGCGGCGACGTCCCAGGCCTTCACCGTGGTGGAGAAGCGCGATCTCGCCCTGGCCCTCGGCCACCCAGAGATAGGCCGAGAAGTCGCCGAAGCCGCGCTGCACCTGGGTGCGATCGGCCAGGCGCAGGAAGCCGTCCCAGTACCGGCTCTTGCGCAGGAAGTTGATCGACGAGTGGACGACGAGCGCGCGGTCGAGCGCGTCGACGGGCGACACGCGGATGCGCTCGCCGTCGCGCCACGCCCCTGCCCGCGCCACGCCGTGTGGAGCACGCCCGTGACCGGCTGGTAGACGACACCGGCCGTGACCTGGCCCGCCTCCTCGAGCCCGATGAGGACGCCCCAGGTCGGAATGCGCCGGATGAAGTTCCGCGTGCCGTCGATGGGATCGACGATGAAGCGCCGCTCGCGCGGGCCCTCCTCGCCATGCTCTTCACCGAGGGAGCCGTGATCGGGGTAGCGCTGGCGCAGCACGTCGACGATCGCGCGCTCGGCCTCGCGGTCGGCCTCGGTCACCGGCGACCGGTCGGCCTTGAGCGTGACGGAGAATCCCCGCCGGTAGTGCTCGAGCGCCACCGCGCCGCCGGCGCGCGCCGCCTCCACCATCGCCTCGAGTCGCGCATCCACGCCGAGAGTGTACCCGACGAGCGGCTGCGACAGGCGGGCGGAACTCCGGCGCCCGCGGAAGGGCGCGGTGGGTTAGGCTGTGGGCGAGTTATCTCTGACACCGCGCGCCCAACCACTCACCGGGAGGTAAGCCGAATGGATCGCTCCGAGACTCCGGCCGACGACGGCCGCCGCTTCACGCTGCTCACCGAGGCCACGATGACCTCGCGCCAGCGCGAGGCCTATGAGGGTATCGTGTCAGGGCCCCGCAAGGGCGCCGTCGGCCCCTTCAATGCGCTCCTGCGCAGCCCCGACGTGGCGGACCGAGTGCAGCGGGTCGGCGAGTACGTCCGCTTCCAGACCACGATCCCCGCGCCGCTCAACGAGCTGGCCATCCTGATCACCGGCCGCTTCTGGAGCGCCCAGTTCGAGTTCTGGGCGCACAGCCGCCTCGCCCGGACGGCGGGCCTCCCCGACGCCATCATCGACGCCGCTCGCCGAGGGCCGCCGCCCGTCGCCGATGAGCGACGACGAGCGCATCGTGTACGACTTCTGCACCGAGATGTTCCGCGACAAGGCCGTCTCGGACGCGGCGTTCAAGGCCGTGGTGGACCGCTTCGGCGAGCAGGGCGTCATCGACCTGATCGCCGCCTGCGGCTACTACTCCATCGTGTCGATGGTGCTGAACGTCGACCGCTACCCCCTGCCCGCGGGCGAGCAGCCACCGCTCAAGGCGCTCTGATCCCCGGCGCGACCCCAATATGGCGGGGTCGTGGAGCACCATAGACGAAGGTCCACCTTTCGCCTGGCTCGGAGCAGAGAGACAGTGGCTTCGTTAGCCACGCGCGAGAGGAGATGCCCCATGACGAAAGAGGCCCCCTGGCATTCCAAGACAATGGCCCTGCCCGGTGCCTCGCTCGTGGGCGGCGACGAGCGCGTGTACCACGACAACAACGCGTGCCCCGTGGGGCAGCGGATCCCGGCGGTCCGGCGGGAAGACGGGGCGGGAAAGGACTTGAGGCAGTGCCCCACGTGCGCGGAGCTCGGGGCGAAGTCGAGGGAGGCTTGGCCGCGCTACGGAAACCATTAGCACGACCGCCCGCCTACGCGCCCCTAAGTGCCCCCCATCACCCGATGTGATTCGTCTCGTCGGTGCCCGGCTCATGCCGGCCTGCCCCAGGTGGCCCCTCGCGCGCCGCGTGCCCTCGACGGTCAATGCCGCGCACACGCATGAGGTCTTGTAGTCTGCCTAACCGCCTCGAGTAGCTCGGCAACCTGACGCTCGAGCGCCGCGATCCGCTGGTCCCGGGCGCCGCGCTCTGTCACGGCCGCGTCGGCTGTGGGCGACGGTGGTGGGCCAGGCCTGGCGGCCCGAATCACGTCGATCATTTTAACCCGATGCCGCGGCGGCGGCTGAGATCCGCATCCGACAGCTGCCCCGCCTCGGCGAGGGTGAGCCCGTGACGCGCCAGCGCGCGCGTCATCCGAAGCTTGAACGCGTCGCCGCGGCGCGCTGCTTTCCGTCTCTTCTTCGCCATTGACGTCGGGGTCCGTGTGGGCTTCCGTCTCCCCTCAGCTTACGCTGACCAGATTCGTCCGCTCCTGTGACAATCAGTGCGTGTCTGGCAGTCACCGGGAGCGACCAGAACCTGACTGAACCAGCGATTCTCGCCATCGGCCATCGGCCCGGAATCTGCACTAGCTCGCACGTCACCACTCGTTCAGGCGTCCCGGGGGTTCAATGCATGGGCAAAGCAGGGTTGCTCAGGACGTGACGGTCGGCCAAGCTGGCAAGTCGGAGGAGCGACGCCCCCGATGGTCCTCGTCATTGAAGACGATGACGCGACGAGAGAGCTGCTTGCCGACTCTCTCATTGAGGTTGGCTATGGCGTTATGACCGCGGCCTCCGCCGAGGTGGCCCTTCAGCTTCTTGATGTTGAGGCCCCGGACCTTGTCCTCTCCGATGTCCACATGCGCGGAATGAGCGGGATCGAGCTCTGCGCCTCCCTCAAGGCGGATCCACGATTTCAACTTACTCCCGTGGTCCTGCTGACGGGGGCATCTGATCTGGAGGCGCGAATCGCCGGCCTTGCTGCCGGGGCGGACGATTTCTTCGCCAAGCCGTGCGATGTCGTCGAGCTGCGGACCCGTGTGATGGCCTTGCTTCGGGTGAAGATCGCTTCTTGACCAGCTCGGAGCAGGCGGGCGGCGTCATTACGGCACTGGGGCTGACGATCGAGGCGCGCGATCCGTACACCGCGGGCCACTGTGAGCGGCTGACCATTTTGGCGATGGTTCTTGGGCGGGCCCTCGGGGCTGACGCGCGCCGACGATTGAATCGCTCCGACTCGGCGGCTTTCTCCACGACCTCGGAAAGATTGAGGTGCCCGACCGGGTGCTGCTCAAACCCGGCCCCTGGACGCACACGAGCGGCTGATGATCGAGCGCCATCCGGTTGTCGGCGAGAACCTGGTCAAGCGGTTGAAGACGCTGGGGGCGGTGCTCCCAATCATCCGCCATCATCATGAACGCTGGGATGGCTCTGGCTACCCCGATCGACTCGGTGGCGAGGCGATTCCATCGGCGCGCGGATCATGGCCATCGTGGATGTCTACGACGCGCTGATCACCGTCCGGCCCTACAAGCCAGCCTTCTCCTGTGACAAAGCAGTCTCGATATTACGCGAAGAGACCGATCGCGGCCTCTGGGACCCCAGATTACCGAGACGTTTGTAGAGACGCTGAAGGAGCAAGGACTCTCCGGTCGCGTCGCCCCCGGTGTAGCCCTCAGTACTTGTAGTTCGCCGAGGGTATCGACGGCTCGGCTACTGGGGCGCTCGGAGGCCGGGCAGGGACCCCTGAATGAGGCGGGCCGAGAGGTGGAGGCCCGCGCGCAGGCTCAAGGGGGCGGCGCTGACCGGGACGCGAGGTCGGTCAGCCTAGTTGGCCAGCGGGGCCAGCAAGGTGCTGGCGCTTGAGCGGCCCCTGGTCGGCGGGGTGGGCGGTGAGGTTACGGGACAATGGTCACCTTGGTCTCCGACGCGCGGCAGTTGTTGTTCTCGTCCTTTTCGATGACGGTCTTCGTGGCGTCCGCGCACGCCATCAGATAATAGGAACCGAGCGGCATGGTGGTTGGGATGATCACGTTGATGCTGCCCGTTGACGTCGCGCCAACGGCAAGACCCGGCACCCGCGATTGCCGCTGAGGATTTGGTCGGTCGAGTCCTTGACGGTATCGGCCGAGAAGTAGTAGCGAGTGGTCGAGGCGCCGGCCGTGGTATCGCCCTGGTTGCTCGTCGTGTCCGTCACGCTGAAACTGGTGCCCGGCCGCGCCGTAGGCGGCGGGTTCGACACCGCCGTCTCGACCAGGTCGGGCCGCCCCACCAGAATGGTGGTCGCCGAGGCGCGGCAATTGTTGCCCTCGTTCTTCTCGGCCACGGCGCCGAGATCGTCGGCGCAGGCGAGCAGGAAGTACGTGCCGAGCGGTGTGGTGTCTGGAATCGTCACGTTCACGGCGCCGGTCGACGCCGCGCCGACGGCCAGGCTCGGCACCCCGCGACTGCCGCCGAGCAGCCGGTCCCCGGCATCCTTGACGCTATCCAGCGACAGATAGTAGCGGGTCGTCGAGGCATTCGCGGGGGCGTCGCCCTGGTTGCTCGTCGTGTCCGTCACGCTGAAACTGGTGCCCGGCCGCGCCGTAGGCGGCGGGTTCGACACCGCCGTCTCGACCAGGTCGGGCTGCCCCACCAGAATGGTGGTCGCCGAGGCGCGGCAATTGTTGCCCTCGTTCTTCTCGGCCACGGCGCCGAGATCGTCGGCGCAGGCGAGCAGGAAGTACGTGCCGAGCGGTGTGGTGGCTGGAATCGTCACGTTCACGGCGCCGGTCGACGCCGCGCCGACGGCCAGGCTCGGCACCCCGCGACTGCCGCCGAGCAGCCGGTCCCCGGCATCCTTGACGCTATCCAGCGACAGATAGTAGCGGGTCGTCGAGGCATTCGCGGGGGCGTCGCCCTGGTTGCTCGTCGTGTCCGTCACGCTGAAACTGGTGCCCGGCCGCGCCGTAGGCGGCGGGTTCGACACCGCCGTCTCGACCAGGTCGGGCTGCCCCACCAGAATGGTGGTCGCCGAGGCGCGGCAATTGTTGCCCTCGTTCTTCTCGGCCACGGCGCCGAGATCGTCGGCGCAGGCGAGCAGGAAGTACGTGCCGAGCGGTGTGGTGTCTGGAATCGTCACGTTCACGGCGCCGGTCGACGCCGCGCCGACGGCCAGGCTCGGCACCCCGCGACTGCCGCCGAGCAGCCGGTCCCCGGCATCCTTGACGCTATCCAGCGACAGATAGTAGCGGGTCGTCGAGGCATTCGCGGGGGCGTCGCCCTGGTTGCTCGTCGTGTCCGTCACGCTGAAACTGGTGCCCGGCCGCGCCGTAGGCGGCGGGTTCGACACCGCCGTCTCGACCAGGTCGGGCCGCCCCACCAGAATGGTGGTCGCCGAGGCGCGGCAATTGTTGCCCTCGTTCTTCTCGGCCACGGCGCCGAGATCGTCGGCGCAGGCGAGCAGGAAGTACGTGCCGAGCGGTGTGGTGTCTGGAATCGTCACGTTCACGGCGCCGGTCGAGCTGGCGCCGACGATGAGGCTCGGCACCCCGCGACTGCCCGTCAACAGCCAGTCAGTGCCATCTTTCACCGGGTCGAGCGAGAGATAATAGCGGGTTGTGGACGCACCGGCCGTCGCGGCGCCCCTGGTTGCTCGCGGTGTCGGTCACGCTGAAACCGGTGCCCGGCCGCGCCGCCGCCGGCGGGTTTGACACCGTCGTCTCCACCAGATCGGGGCGCTGCCCGACCAGGAGGTGAGACGGCACCTTGACAATGAAGGCGTCGAGCCGGTCGCCACCGAGGTTGGTGGTCCAGATGAAGTACTGGCCGCCGATGTCGAGATTGCCCTTGGGCAGCTTGCCGTAGTCGTCGCCGCCGCCCGAAGCATTCAGATCCGTCATCACTGGCGCAACCACCAGCACCTGCAGCGAGCCGTCCAGGCGGAAGCAGACGATCTCGTTGGCCCGCGGCAAGCTGTAGCGGCTCGCACGACTTAGGCAGGCGTATTGCTGGTCGAGCGCCACGCCCGCGGTGGCGTTGGCGTGCGAGACGTGGCCGAGGTCGACGTTCCAGTCCGTCGTGTTGTAGACGAGCAGCCCCTGGGGCGGGGTGCCGGGCAGCGGCTGGTCGAAGCGCCAGACGCGGGCCGCGCCGGGCAAGTTGTTCCAGTTGTCCTCGGGGATCATGTAGCCGTGGCCATTGTCCGAGTGGCCGGCGGCGCCCTGCTGGTCCAGCAAGGTTGCCGTCTGCTGCCCCGTCGTGAGGTCGAAGATGGCATTGTCCTCGCCGTACAGGCCGTCCAGGTTCTCCTTGATCAGGAGCCAGCGCCCGCTCTTGTCGACCTGGCACTCGTCGAAGTCGCCCACCTCGGGCGCATAGGTGAATTGCTTGGTGTTTTCGTCATAGACAACGCAGCCCAGTGTGCTGTAGTCGCTGGTGCGCCGGAGCGTGGCCGAGTGCACCTTGTCGTCGTTGCTGGTGTGCGTCTGCCAGATGTACTTGTCGCTTCCGAACTGGCTGGAGACGTCGAAGACCACCTCGAGCTGCGTGGTGTTGACGTCGTAGCGGTAGAGCTTGGGGCCGACGGCATCGGTGATGTAGAGCTTGGTCGGCATGGTGGGGCTCCAGTACCACCCCTCGCCCGTCGCCCAGCTGAACGGGCTCGACGGATCGAACAGCGGCCGGACCTTGGTGACCTGATCCGTGGTTTTGTTGTAGCTGAACAGCGTCGGCCCGGCGCCGCCGCGGTTGCGGTCGAGGGTGACAAAGATCAGCATCGTGTTGCTGCCGACGTGGTAGTTGGTGTTGCGCCAGAACGAGTAGCCGATGTAGTCGACGCAGTCGGCGCCACCGCAATCGGTCTCATTGGTGAGGCGTACGCCCGTCGTGTTGTACGGCGACGGGAACGTGAACGGTCCTCGGCTGGGCATCGAGGGGACCGCCGTGGAGCGCACCTGGGTGCTGGACGTGGTCTCCAGGAACCCGCCGGGCGCGGTGGACTGCGCGAACACCGGGATGGCGAGCAGGCTGGCCGCGAGCGCGACACAGAGCAGCGCAAGCAGCAAGAGCCGACGCGCGATCGGAGACATGTCCTGCGTGCGGGCCCGGCCAGTCGAGGGCTGCGAATAGCGAATGAGCGAAACGTCTCCTTCCGGCGTGAAACACATTGTGAGGGCGCGCCATGAGACCGTGATGTGGAGGCGCGGCCCAACACGCCGTCCCACGCTGGAGCCGCAGGCACAGCGCAGATTAGCCTCCTGACGCACCGACCGCGCCAGCCCGGTTGAGCGGCATCGTAGGCCGGCATACCTCCGCCGTCAACCGGCAAGTGCGCCGGGCAAGTGACGCCGGCGGGATCAGCATGATTGACGCCGCGCGGCGCCGGCACGACGGCGGCCGCCGCGGCCCGAATCGCGATCAGGGCGCGGCGCCGGGTGCGGGTGGGCCAGGGCTCGGCCCTGAGCGGCCCATCCCCAGGTGCGCGAGGAGCTTGCGGATCACGGCGGGATCGTGCAGCGTGGCGATCAGGCGGTGCCTGCGGCTCCAGCGGGGCTGCGGTGTGCGGGGCTGAGGGGTAGGTCACGCCCCAGCAGACCAACTCGTGCCCCTCGCCGATCGTGAGATCGAACGGCTGATCCCGCGGCACGCGCACGGCCTGGCGGATCTCCACCTCGGCGCTCGTCCGGCGGAGGTGCGCATGTCCGCCGGGCACGTTGAGATCGCGGAGGCTCGGTAGAACGCCGCCCAGTAGACACACCACGGGCGACCTGGGCCCCATTGATCTCGCTGGCCGATCGGCTATGCTTGCCGTACTTGTGCGCAAGGGAGTCCCGCCCCCAGTGAAGCCGCCCGGCGCGCGTGGTCTCAGGCGGCGCCCACCTTCGACCAAGGAGTAGCCATGGCGCAGGCGCAGGCGAAGAAGATGCCCAACGTAGTGTTCATCCTGGTAGACAACGTCGGCTGGGGAGATTTCGGGGTGTACGGCGGAACGATCCCCACGCCGCGCATCGACCAACTGGCCCGCGAGGGCATTCGCTTCAAGAACTATAACGTAGAGGCTCAGTGCACGCCGTCGCGCGCGGCGATCCTGACCGGGCGGCATCCGGTTCGCTCGGGGACCTACAGGGTGCCGTTTCCCGGGAGGGCATAGCGGGCTTGTCGCCGTGGGAATACACCATCGCCGAGCTGCTCTCCGACGCCGGCTAGTGCCACCGCCTTGTTCGGCAAGTGGCACCTGGGCGACACCCAGGGACGGCTGCCGAACGATCAAGGCTACGACGAGTGGTGGGGCATCATGAACAGCTGGGACGAGACGGGCCTATACCGCGTGGCCGCATGTTCAAGGAGAGCGGCGTGCCGGTGCCAATGATCTGGGAGGGAAAGAAGGGACGAGCCCTCCAAGCCGGTGATGCCGCTTGACCTGAACGTGCGGCCGATCGTGGACGAGCAGTACATCATCCCGAAGACGATCGACTACATCAAACGCAACGCGGCGGCGAAGAAACCCTTCTTCGTCTACGTGGCCTACTCCGAGGTGCACCCGCCGATGATTGGCAACCCGAGTTTCGTCAACAAGTCCACCGAGCGCAGCGGACTGCTCGCCGACATCATTGCCGAGATGGACTACCGCGTCGGTCAGGTTCTGGATGCCATCACGGAAGCGGGCATCGACGACAACACGATCGTCATCCTGAGCAGCGATAACGCAGGCGGCGGCGCAATCCCACAAGCCGGGACAGGTTCGAATGGACCCTGGCGCGGCAATTTCTTCAACACGCCGTTCGAGGGAAGCATGCGGGTGCCTGCCATGGTCCGCTGGCCTGGCAGGGTGCCGAGCCGGTGTGGTCACGGACCAGATGCTCGCTGCGGTGGACTGGCTGCCGACGCTGGCCGGGATGGTGGGTGCGGCGAATCTGGTGCCGAAGGATCGACCGATCGACGGCGTCGACGCCTCGGCCTTCATGCTGGGCAAGAGCGATGCGACCGGCCGCGATAGCTACCTGTTCTTCGGCGTGGACGGCGAGTTGATGTCGATCAAATGGAAGGTTTACAAGACCATCTTCCGCTACACGGAGGATCGTCCCGCCATCCAGAGTGGCTTCATCAAGCCGCAGATTCCGATGAACTACGACCTGAGCAGCGATCCGCACGAGGATTTCAATCTGTGGTGGACCGATCTGACCCACGGCTGGATGTTGGCGCCGGTCTTCAAGCTCATTGAAGGATATGAACGCAGCGTAAAGGAATACCCCAACATCAGGGTCGGCGAGGAGTTCACGGGCTATGGGAAATGAACTGCGAAGTCGCGACCCGCTTTGAGCGCACGGCGCGTCAATCGCTGCTCCACCTACGTCCTCGCAAGCGCCGCGTAGATCCCGACGCTGGTGATCTGCACGCGGACGGCCGCTTCACGCGCCTCGAGGGCGCGCCGTGCGATGAATACGCGGCCGCGCTGGCCGTGAGCTGACGGCTGCGGCCGGAATGAGCCCGGCCGTCTACGATGTCCCGACACGCCCGTGCGGTGCGCCGCGTCCTGAAGTTTCGCTGGGACGGCCGAGTCTCGGACACGCGCGGGGAGCTTGCCCGCCCCAGGACGGGAGACTATAGTCGGCGCGTCCGTGGTGACGTTTTGCCGACCACGAAGGAGGTCGAGCATGCGGTGAACGGCGCGAGGGCGTGAGCCGACGGCAGCTCATGCGAGGTCTGACTGCGGCGGGAGCGGTCGGAGTCCTGCGACTGCCCCACCAGGGCCATCGCGGCAGAGGTGCCCCTCGAGACAACGAAGCTCACCCTGCATCACAGCGCGAGCCTCTGTCAGGCTCCCCTGTACGTGGCCGAGGAGCTTCTGCGGAGCGAGGGCTTCACCGAGGTGAAGTACATGACCCTCGAGGAGTCCGGTGGGTTCTACAAGGCTCTCGGCTCCGGCACGGTGGACATCGGCAACGACTTCGCGACGGTAGCCTTGACGGAGCTGGACCAGGGCACCCCGATCGTCATCCTGGGCGGGCTCCATGTGGGCTGTTTCCAGCTGATCGGGTCCGACCGTATCCGCGCGGTCCGCGACCTGAAGGGAAAGATGGTTGCAGTACGCGGGCTGGGCAGTCCGCCTCACCTGTTCCTCGCCAGTATGCTCGCGTACGTCGGCCTGAACCCGCGCACCGACATCACCTGGATGACGCTCCCTTCGGCCGAGGCCATACAGCACCTCGCCGACGGGAAGGTCGACGCACTCATGGGCTTCCCACCGGAGCCCCAGGAGCTGCGGGCGAGGAAGATCGGCCACGTCGTCGTCGATAGCTCGCGGGATCGGCCGTGGTCCCAGTACTTTTGCTGCATGCCCATCGCCAACCGGGAGTTCGTTCGCAAGCACCCCGTCGCCACGAAGCGCGCCCTCCGGGCCTTCATGAAGGCCAGCGATATCTGCGCCTCGCAACCCGACCGGGCGGCACGGACCCTGGTGGCCAAGGGGCTCACGAAGCGCGCCGACTATGCGCTGCAGACGATGACGGACGTGCCCTACGACAAGTGGCGACAGTACGATCCCGAGGACACCATGCGCTTCTACGCGCTGCGCCTGCACGAGACGGGCATGATCAAGAACGCTCCGAAGAAACTCATCGCTCAGGGCGCGAACTGGCGCTTTTTCAAGGAGCTGAAGCAGGAGTTGAAGGGATAGGGGGGCTGGGGCGGCGTCTTGCCTGGGCCGCCCAGCTGGGTCGACGCGCTCGGCCAGCCCTGCCCAACGCGCCCCTGCCCGCAGTGCCAGCGCGTGATTCCGGTCAACCGCTGGCCGGTGCCCGACGAAGCTCGAGCTGGTGATCAACCTGGACGTCTACGGCCACCTGCTGCCCGGCAGCTTTCGCGAGGCTCGTCAGTGCTAGTGAAATGCTGCGCGAGCTCGAACGCGACGTCCTTGCCCTCGAAGGCGCGGACCTCGGACCGCTTGACCAGCAGGTACTCCCTGGCGAGCACCTCGCCGAGCGCGGCGCGCAGGACCTCGTCGCGCTCGAGCGCGTCCAGCGCCTCGCCGAGCGTGGCGGGCAACCGGCGGATGCCGCGGCGCTGGCGCTCGGTCTCGGAGAGCGCGTCGGGATCGGTCAGCGTGGGCTCGCCCGGGTCGAGCTTGCGCGCGATGCCGTCGAGGCCGGCGGCGAGAAGGCCGCCGAGGGCCAGGTAGGGATTGTTCGACGGATCGCTGGGCTTCAGCTCGAGATTGGTCGATTCCATCTCGAGCCCGCGGCGGACGGAGGGCACGCGGACGGCGGCCTCGCGGTTGTCCGGGCCCCACGCCGTATACGCGCTCGACCAGAAGCGCGGCTGCAAGCGCCGGTAGGAGTTCACGCTGGGCGCGGTCAGCGCGACGAGCGCCGGCAGGTGGGCGAGGACCCCGCCGATGAAGCCATAGCCCGCGTCGGAGAGCCCGTAGCGTCCCTTGGGATCGTGGAAGTGGTTCCGGCCGTCTTTGGCGCGCCACAGGCTGAAATGGATATGGCTGCCATTGCCGGCCTCGTCCGCAAACGGCTTCGGCGCGAACGAGGCGATGAGGCCGTGCTTGAGCGCCACGCCGCGGCCCGTCTCCCGCACCGTGATCTGGTTGTCGGCGGCGCGAAGCGCATCGGCGTACCGCACCGGCACCTCCTGCTGGCCGGGACCCAGCTCGGGGTAGTACTGCTCGGGGAATACGCCCTGGGCGACGAGCGCCTCGATCATCTCGATCATCACCGGGCCCGCCGAGTCCATCCCGATGGTCGAGAAGCACGGGCTCCGGTCGAGGGCACGTACTGGTCCCCTTCACGGCGCGCCAGCGTGAACTCGTTCTCGAAGGAGGCCTGAAATGTCAGGCCGGCCTCGCGCGCGCGCCCGATCATGCGCTTCAAGAAGCTGCGCGGGCAGGCGTCCCAGGGCGCGCCGTCCAGCGTGTGCATGTCGCAGAGGAGCCGGGCGGAGTGCTCTGCATAGGGCAGGACGGCGAAGGTCTCGGGGTCGGGCATGAGCCGGATCTCGCCGACCGGGCCGAACGAGGCGTCGGGCACGAGCTGGTCCAGCATATTGAACGACTGCATGGCCACGGTGAGGCCGATGCCCGAGCGCATGAACGAGTTGAGAAACCGCGTGTGGCTGGCCTTGCCGCGGATCACGCTGTCATTGCCGCAGTACAGGAAGCGGACCAGGTCGACGTTGGCCTCGCGGCAGCGTGCGGGAATATCCCGGGCGCGCGGACGCGCCGCCGCCTGCTCCACCGACCGCTTTCCGCCGCGTGTAGGCATCGTCCGTCGGCCCACGAGGAGCCTATGGGAGGCGCTCGAAGGCTGTCAAGGCCGGGTTGACACGTCAACGGGGCCGCCGCATAGTGAGCCCCGATGGCGACGGCGCGGGCGGAAGGAGAGCGTCAACACAGCGAGGATCGAGGCGCGATCGCCGTCACGCGTGACGCTCTTCGCCGACCTCCGGAGGTACCTGCCGCCCGGGGTCGATGGGCCGCACCGGCGCACGGTCCCGGCCGGGTCCACTGTCGCTGACCTGCTCGACGCCATCGGCATCTCTGCCAACACCGACGTCACGGTGGGGCTCGACGGCGAGCTGGCGGACCGCACCGACCCCCTGCACGACGGCGCCGACGTGATGCTGCTGAGCCCGATGGAAGGCGGATAACCCACTCACGGAGCGGGAGGAGCCTGATGGGACAGTTCGGCTTCTGGAACAAGATCCTGCACGTGAACCTCGGCGACCGCAGCACCTGGGTCGAGGAGCCGGGCGACGCCTTCTTTCGGCGCTACGTGGGCGGGCGCGGCCTCATCGCGCACTATCTCCTCGAAGTACGTCCCCAAGGGCGCCGATCCCCTGGGCCCCGACAATATCCTGGTCATCGCGCCGGGCGTCGTCACCGGCGCCCCCGTCCCGGGCGCCGGCCGCCACAGCGTGGGCGCCAAGTCGCCGCTCAACGGCAGGTTCGGCGAGTCCGAGTCGGGTGGCTTCTGGGGCGCCGAGCTGAAGCGCGCGGGCTGGGACGCCATCGTCTTCCACGGCGTCTCGCCCACGCCCGTCTATCTGTGGATCAATGACGGCGCGGTGGAGCTCCGGGACGCCACCCACCTCTGGGGACGCATCACGCGGCGACGTCGAGGAGGCGATCCTCGAGGAGCTGGGCGACCGGCGCATCAAGGTGGCCCAGATCGGCCCCGCCGGCGAGAATCTCGTGCGCTACGCCTGCATCGCCAATGACCTGAAGGAGGTGGCGGGGCGCACGGGCATGGGCGCGGTGATGGGCAGCAAGCGCCTCAAGGCCATCGCGGTGCGCGGCAAGATGCCCGTGAAGATCGCCGACCAGAAGGGGCTGACCGCCATCGCCAAGTGGGTGTCCTCCACCATGGACCAGAACCACCGCGCCTTCCACGAGTTCGGCACGGGCGCGGCCATGCAGGGCAAGAACCTCGAGGGCGGCATGCCCACGCTCAACTATCGCCTCGGCGCCTTCGAGCAGGTCGCCAAGGTCGACGCCATCGCGGTGCGCGACCAGGTGCGCGTCCAGATGGATGCCTGCTTCGCCTGCTCGGTGCGGTGCAAGAAGGTGGTGCACATCGAAGAGAAGGAAGCCGCCGCCCTGGAGGCTTCGGAGACCCGGTACAAGGGCAAGGTCCGCGTGGCCTTCGATCCCCTCAACCGCTACAGCGTCGATCCCAAGTACGGCGGGCCCGAGTACGAGTCGCTCGCCTCGCTCGGCGTCAACCTCGGGCCTCGAGGACCTCATCGCCATCTGCAAGTCGAACGAGATGTGCAATTACCTCGGCCTGGACACCGTCTCGCTCGGGGCCACGCTCGCCTGGGCGATGGAGTGCTTCGAGCGCGGCCTGCTCACGCTGGAAGACACCGGCGGCATGCCCCTGCGCTTTCACGACGCCGATGGCGTGGTGAAGCTCGTCGAGATGATCGCCTATCGCCAGGGCGTCGGCGATCTCCTCGCCGAGGGCTCGCTCCGCGCGGCGCAGCGGCTCGGCCGCGGGTCGGAGGCGTATCTGACGACCATCAAGGGCATGGAGATGGCGATGCACGACCCGCGTCACATGCCGGTGATGCGCGCCTCGTATCTCCTCGCGCCGACCGGCGGCGATCACATGCGCCAGACCAGCAACCGGAACGGCCACCGGAATCAGGTCGGCCTCTGCCACTTCCTCGCCTACGACGACCAGCAGTCGCTCGACATCCTGAACGCGGTGACGGGCTGGGGCGTCACGCCCGAGGAGATGGTGACCCAGGCCCATCGCGGCCTCACGCTGGCCCGGCTCTTACAACCTGCGCGAGGGCGCTGAGCCGCGCCGACGACCGGCTGCCCGCGCGCTTCGCCGAAGCGCTCCCCAAGCACGGCGGCCTCACCGGTGACCAGCTCGAGGCGATCGTGACCGACTACTACGTCGAGCAGGGCTGGGACGCCGCGACCGGCGTGCCAACCGACGCAACCATCCGCGAGCTCGAGCTGACCGAGGACGCGGCGCGAGACTGAGAACGTACGGTCACCACAGCTCGGAGCGCCTCAAGGGGCCGTAGGCATGAGTGAAGGGGGCGCGACAGCTCGACCGGGCGTGCAATGGCCTCACGCATCGCCTCGGGGCCAAGCGACGGCTGGCGGGCCTGGCGGAGAGGCCCTCGGGAATGACAGTGCGTCCTTGGTGGGAGAGGAGCATGTGGGAGCGCTGTGGTCAGGGCGTGGCGCCAACCGCGCGGGCGATCCGCCGCCACGTCGGGAGCCAGGGGAATGTGACCGGCAGGTGCAACACGATCCGCCGCACCGAGCGCTCGACCCACACCGCGAGCTTGAGCAACCGCTCGCGCAGCGTCGTGACCTGCGCATCGGCACAGGCCGTGCCCGCGGCCCGGCGGCGCAGCTCCTGGAACAGGACATAGGCCGCCAGCGTCAACAGCACCCGGAACTGGTTGGCGAGGAAGTGGTGGCAGCTGGTCCGGTCCAGCTCCAGCCCGTGATGCAGCTCCTTCAGGCGATTCTCCACGTCCCCTCGCCCGCAGTAGAACCGGTAGACCGTCTCCGGGGCGTCGGGCAGGTTGGTCACGACGAAGCGCGGGTTGTTCTTCGGGTCGCGCCCTGGATGCCGCACCACCTCGGCTTTGATAATCACCCGCCGTTTGCGCTTCCAGCTCCGCGCGGCATACCGCGTCTCCCCATACAGGTGCGCCGTCTGGCCCGTGGCCTTGGACTGCATCCGGGCCTTGCCCATCAGCCGCCGCGCGCGCTTCTCCAGGCGCCGGTTGCTCGCCATCGCCACGACGTACTCGACCTGCTGCCGCTCGAGGAACTGGAACAGCTTCGGATGGGCAAAGCCCCCGTCCAGCCGCACGCGAAACATCGCCGTCCGAAAGGCGGCGCGCAGCTTGTCCAGCAGGCGCCGCAGGAGCCCGCGTGCGCCCCGCGTGGCCGACGCGTTGCCCGGCCGCAGCACCGCGGCCACCGCAAACTGCGCGGGCTCGTCGTTGAAGGTGACCGTCGCTACGATCGGCAGGTAGCATGCCGTGTCGTAGTGGCCGTTGAAGAAGCTGAGCTCCTGCTGGCCGTGGGTCGGGTCGTCGGTGGGGTCCAGGTCGATCGTGATCCGCGTCGCCCGCCCCCGGAGTCGCCGCCGCTGGATCTCGATCACGGTGTCCGCCAGCCCGTGCGCCATGTCGCGCAGGGGCTCCCAGCCCACGGCGTTCTCGAAGCGCGACAGGGTCGGCTGCGAGGCCAGGGCCCGGCCCGCGAGCGGATCGCGGTCGAGCAGCAGCTTGTGGATCGCATCGTTGGCCAGCCGCGCGGCGTCGTTGCAGTCGGCGTACCCACAGGCGAGCCCGAAGACGCGTTGCCGCACCAACTCCAGGGCCTGATGCTGCACCTTGCCCGGCTGGCGCGTGTCCACCAGGCAGCCGGCCAGTCGCTTGGTCAGCTGCAATTGCGTATCGAGACTCTTCAGCAGGACCGCCCCGCCGTCCGAACTGGCGTGCGGCTGGTCGAAGGTCGCGACAATCGGCTTCCCTTTGGGCTCGAATCCGAACGTGATTTGCGGTATACAGGCTGTAGCCATCGAGCCTCCTCGTGTGTGCGTGTAGACGCGTCTCGATACCGCATCTATAGCATCGCTGCGAGGCTCGATGGCCCTTCTCTTTCATCCTTCGTGAATTTTCCAGGCTAAGGAGGCCGTCATGGCGCGGAAGCCGGCTGACATGACCACGAAGTACCTGCTCTCCGAGAAGGAGATGCCGACCAAGTGGTACAACATCCAGGCGGACCTCAAGACGCCGCTCCCGCCGCCGCTTCATCCCGGCACCGGCCAGCCCATCGGCCCGCAGGACCTGGCGCCGCTCTTCCCGATGGAGCTGATCAAGCAGGAGGTGAGCCAGGAGCGCTGGATCGAGATCCCCGACGAGGTGCGGGACATCCTGCGCCTGTGGCGGCCCACGCCGCTCTATCGCGCGCACCGGCTCGAGAAGGCGCTCGATACGCCGGCGCGCATCTACTACAAGTACGAGGGCGTGAGCCCGGCGGGCAGCCACAAGCCCAACACGGCCGTCGCGCAGGCGTACTACAACAAGCAGGAGGGCGTCGCGCGCCTGTCGACCGAGACCGGCGCCGGCCAGTGGGGCTCGGCCCTGTCGCAGGCCTGCAGCTTCTTCGGCCTGCAGTGCAAGGTCTACATGGTCAAGGTCTCGTATCAGCAGAAGCCGTATCGGCGCATCCTGATGGAGACCTTCGGCGCCCAGGTCGTCCCGAGCCCGAGCCCGGACACCCAGGCCGGCAAGAAGGTCCTCGAGCAGGATCCGGACTCGCCGGGCAGCCTCGGCATCGCGATCAGCGAGGCGGTCGAGGACGCGGCGACGCGCGATGACACCAAGTACTCGCTCGGCAGCGTGCTGAACCACGTGCTGATGCACCAGACCGTGATCGGCCTCGAGACCAGGAAGCAGCTCGAGAAGGCGGATGCCGAGGCCGACGTCATCGTGGGCTGCATCGGCGGCGGCTCGAACTTCGCGGGCTTCTCCTTCCCGTTCGCCGCGGACAAGCTCGACGGCAAGAAGAAGAAGCTGCGCATCGTGGCCGTCGAGCCCAGCGCCTGCCCGAGCCTGACCAAGGGGAAGTACGTCTACGATTTCGGCGATACCGTCGGGCTCACGCCGCTCGTCAAGATGCACACGCTCGGCCACACCTTCATACCCGCGCCCATGCACGCGGGCGGGCTCCGCTATCACGGCATGGCCCCGCTCATCTGCAAGCTCTACGACGAGGGCGTGATCGAGGCCCGCGCCGTGCCGCAGACGGCGACCTTCCAGGCGGCCATCCAGTTCGCGCGCGCGGAGGGCATCCTCCCCGCCCCCGAGGCCGCGCATGCCGTGCGCGGGGCCATCGACGAGGCGCTGCGGTGCAAGCAGGAGGGCAAGCGCCAGACCATCGTCTTCAATCTCTGCGGGCATGGCTACCTCGACCTCTCGGCCTACGAGGCGTACCTGGCGGGCAAGCTCGTGGACTACGAGTACCCCGCCGAGAAGGTCGAGGAGGCGCTGCGGCACCTGCCGAAGGTCAACGGGTAGCGCGCCGTTCCGGGCGCATTGCCGATGATCAAGCCCTACACCGCCGTCGGACTCATCCCGACCGTGCGCGGCATCCGCAAGCGCGCGGACATCCGGATCAACCTCGACCATCTCTCGCACCTGGTGAAGGCCGCGTCGTGGCTGTCGAGCCTCGACCTGCCCGTGCGCCTCATCGCGTTTCCGGAGGGCGCGCTCCAGGCCTTCAACGACGAGGTGCTCGACCTCGATCACGCGACGTTCGCGCGCGAGTGCGCCATCGACATTCCGGGCGAGGAGACAGAGGCGCTGGGAAGATCGCGAAGGAGTACAACGCCTTCGTCATGGCCCAGGCCAAGGCCCGCCATCCCGATCTGGCCGGACCGCTACTTCAACGTGGGCTTCATCCTGAACCCGCGGGGCAAGGTCATCCTCAAGCACTACAAGGTCTCGCCGCTCTTCCCCGTCGAGCACTCGGTGTGCCCGCACGACGTCTACGACTGGTGGGTGGAGAAGTACGGGCGGAACCTCCAGGCCTTCTGGCCGGTGGTCGACACGGAGATCGGCCGCCTCGGCATCATGATGGCCAACGAGGGCTCGTACCCGGAGAACGCCCGCGCGCTGGCGCTCAACGGCGCCGAGGTGGTCTACCGCGCCTCCTATCCCCATCCCGCCACCGGCAACGAGATCTTCGAGATCCAGAGCCGCGCCCGCGCCCTCGACAACAACATGTACGTCGTCGCGCCCAACATGGGCACCTACTACCTCTTCCCCGAGGAGGCCACGCCCATCGACACCTTCGGCGGGCGGTCCTTCGTCATCGACTACAAGGGCCGCATCGTCGGGCGCCAGGACTACGGCGCGGGCTCCACCTACGTGGGCGGCGTCATCGACATCGAGGCGCTGCGCGACCACCGGGCTCGCGCCCAGTGGGACAACTGGATGAAGGACCTGCGCACCGAGCTCTACCAGCTCCTCTACGAGAAGCCGATCTACCCCAAGAACCTCTATCTCAAGCGCGCGCCGATGAAGCACAAGGAGTACCGCGACAAGGTCATCAAGCGGCAGATCAAGCTCGATGCACGACCGCGACATCTGGAAGAAGCCAGAGCGATGATAAGGGCCCATCTGCTTCGTTGGCGCCCTCGACAGCCGGCTCAACGTACGGAAAGTACGCCTCGCCGGCTGCCTTCGGGCGCCGCCTCGCAGCTGGACCCTTCTCATCGCTCTGGCTGAGTTTCGCCGACAGGCTCCCGGACAGGCTAGGGAGCTCGGAGGGCTTCGGCCGCTTGCGGAGCGCTCGGCGCGCTTCGCTAGGGCTGGCGTCGCTTCAGCATTTGCTGGAAGCTTTGCCGGCTGAGCCCGAGGCGCTCGGCCGCGCGCGTCTTCGTGCCGCAGTCCCGGAGTGCGTCCTCGATCATTCGGTGTTTGAGCTGCTCGATCGCCGCGGCGAGCGTGCTGGGCCGCGACGTGCCCCGCTCGGCGCGCATGCGATCGGAGAGATGCTCGGGCCCGATCGGTCGGCCATCCTCGGCCAGGGCCACCGCCCGCTCGATCTCGTTTTCGAGCTCCCGGACATTGCCAGGAAACGGGTAGGCCTGGAGCAGCGCCATGGCCTCCGGCGAGATCGACGGGACCGCCCTCCGCGCGCGGCGACAGGCCGGTCGGAGGAAGGTCTCGGCAAGGATCGGGATGTCCTCGGTACGCTCACGCAACGGGGGCAGCGGGATCGGGAACACGTTGAGCCGGTAGTAGAGGTCGCGCCGGAAGCGCCCCGCATCGACGTCGGCCTCGAGGTCGGCGTTGGTGGCGGCGATGACCCGGACGTTCACCTTGCGCACTCCCGGAGCACCGAGACGGCGCACCTCCCCTCCTGCAGGACGCGCAGCAGGCGGAGCTGCATCGCGGGACTCATCTCACCGACCTCGTCGAGGAAGATCGTGCTGCCGTCGGCCTCTTCGAAGAGGCCTCGCCGCTCTCCCGTGGCCCCGGTGAAGGCCCCTCGGGCGTGGCCGAAGAGCTCCGATTCCAGCAGGGCTTCGGGGAGCGCACCGCAGTTCTGCGCGACGAAGCGGCCGGCCCGGCGCGGGCCATTGTCGTGGAGGAGCCGCGCGAAGAGCTCCTTCCCCGTGCCGGTCTCACCGAGCAGCAGCACCGTGGTGTCGCCGTCCAGCACCTTGCGGGCAAGCCCCACCGCGCGGCGTAGCCCCGTCTGCTGCCCCACCAGCCGGTCGAAGGAGATGGGGCGCTCACGCGCCTCGGCCGCCTCGCGACGAAGGGCGTTGTAGGCCAGCTCCAGCTCGTCGCGCAGCCGGGCGTTCTCCCGCTCGAGCCGCCAGCGCTCGGCGGCCCGCCGCACGACCATCAGCAGATCGCCGGGATCCCACGGCTTCGGCACGAAGTGCCAGATGTGGCCGGTATTGATGGCCTCCATCAGGCTGTCGACGTCGGTGTAGGCGGTGAGGATGATGCGCAATGCCTCGGGCGCTACCTCCTGGCTGCGGCGGCACAGCTCCACGCCGGTCATGCCGGGCATCCGGTAGTCGGTGATCATCACCGCCACGTCCTCGGAGGCGAGGAGGGGAGCGCGGCGGCGCCGCCCTCCGCTCTGAGAATTCGAAACTCCGCGGCGAGGATGGCTTCGAGGGCGTCGAGCACGCGCGGCTCGTCATCGACGACGAGGACCGTCGCGATCGCCTCTCCTGCGCTCGGAGCGAGATCCATGCCTATGGTGCCGTGGACGCCGGCTCGCGCATCTCGAGGATCTCGTAGAGCGTCTCGCGATCCTTCAACCCTTTGAGCTTCGGCGAGCCCAGCTCGCGGTGCCGGACGAGGGCCTCGACGTCCCGGAAGGTGCTCTCGGCGGCGATTATATGCGCCTCGAACAGCCGTGTCATGCGCTGGATGCGGGCGGCGGCGATCATGGGCCGCCCCACCACGATCAGCTCGCGGCGCTCGGCCGAGCCGATGGTGCCCGCCATCACCGGGCCCGAGGCGATCCCCACGCCGATGTCGAACCGGGGCAGCCCGTCGGCGGCCCACCGCTTCGAGAGCCGCCTGACCGCCGCCACCATGTCGACGGCCGCGCGCACGGCCCGTCCTGGCGCGTCCGCGGCATCCTCGGTGACGCCGAACAGCACCACGATCTCGTCGCCGATGAGCTGCTCGACAGTGCCCTGGTGCCGGAAGATCACCTCGATCATCTCGCTGAGATATCCGTCGAGCAGGCGGATGACCACGGGGCCCGGCGTGGTCTCGATGAGGCGCGTGTAGCCGCGGATGTCGGCGAACAGCACCGTGGCCTCGCGCCAGTCCCCGGCCCGTCGAGGAGGCCCGGGTTGCCGAGCGCCATTTCTGCGAGCCGCGGGGAGACGTACCGCTGGAGCTGGGCCCGCACGGCGGCCTCGCGCAGGACGCGGTCCTGGGTGAGGCGCAGATCGACGAGCGTCGCTTCGAGGTCGGCGTTCTTCGCCGCCAGGTCGCGCACGAGCTGCTCCCGCTCGGCGGCAAGCCGATGCTGCTCCACGCCGCGGCGGACGGTGTGGACCAGCTCGGTGGGGTCCCATGGCTTCAGGATGAAGTGGTAGATATTCGCCGCGTTGATCGACTCCATGAGGGCGTCGGCGTCGGTGAAGGCGGTCAGCAGCACGCGGACCGCCTCGGGCGAGACCTCGCGGCACCGCGCCAGGAACTCGGTCCCCGTCATCCCGGGCATCCGCTGGTCGCTGATCACGAGCGCGACGGGCTCGGCGACGAGCAGATCGAGCGCCGCCTCGGGCCGCTCGGCGCGGAGCACGCGGTAGTCCATGGCGAGCAGCGCCTCGAGCGAATCGAGGACCCGCACCTCGTCGTCCACGATGAGGACCGTCGCCTCGGCCGTCACGCCTGAGCCTTGCGGGCGATGGGGAGGCGCACGGTGAAGACCGCGCCGCCGCCGGCGGGACTCTCGGCCAGGATCTCCCCGCCGTGCTTCTTGACGATCTGGTAGCTGATGCTGAGACCGAGCCCCGTCCCCTCGCCCACGGTCTTGGTGGTGAAGAAGGGGTCGAAGATCCGGCCGATGACATCGGCGGCGATGCCGGGTCCGGTGTCGGCGATCGAGACGACCGCCATGCCGTCCTCGCGCCGCGTCTCGATGGTGATCGCGCCGCGCCCCTCGATGGCCTGGGCGGCATTGGCCAGGAGGTTCAGGAAGACCTGGTCGATGGACGAGCGGATGCACTCGACGTGCGGCAGCTCCCCGAGCTTCCTGTGCACGACCACGCGGTCCTTGAGGAGGTGGTTGAGCAGGGTGAGGCTCGACTCGATCTCCTCGTGGAGGTCCACCGGCTGCCAGACGTCGTCCTGGCTTCGCGCGAACACACGCAGATCGCGCACGATCTTCCGCGCTCGCTCCGCCCCCTCGCGGATGCCCTGGGTCATGGAGTCGAGATACCGGAGCGCGTAGTCGACCTTGCGGCGCTCCCACTCGGCCTGGACCTGATCGCGGGTCTCCGGGGGCAGCTCGAGTCCCCGGTAGACCTCCAGCATGCCGCGGAGCCGCTTGACGAAGTCCTCGAGCGTCGTGACGTTGGAGTAGACGAAGCCGATGGGGTTGTTGAGCTCGTGGGCGACGCCGGCCACGAGCTGCCCCATCGACGCCATCTTCTCGCGCTGAATGAGCTGCATCTGGGTCGTTTGTAGATCGCGATAAGCCGCCTGCAGCTCCTCGTTCGCGCTGCCGAGCTGCTCGGTCCGCACCCGGACCTTGTCCTCCAGGCCCCGGGACAGCTCCTCGATGGTCTGGAAGCTCTCGGCCCGGTCCACCGCCAGGGCAACGTGGTTGGCGACGGCGGAGAGCAGCTCCAGGTCCGCCGCCCCGACGCGGCCCGGCTCGCTCGACGTCACGGCGAGCACGCCGAACACCTCGCCCTTGACCCTGAGCGGCACCAGGACGACGGAGCGCGTGCCGAACGCGCGGGCGCTGGGCGCATCGATGGGCTGGTCGGGCGCCTCGACGTCGTCCACGACGAGGGGAGACCGGTCACGGCGACCCGGGCCGCGCCCGCCCGGGGGTCGTCGAGCGAGAACTCCACGGCTCGGAACCGCGTCTCGGCCTCGACACCCCCGCCGTCCGGTGACCGCGGACGACGCGCCGGTCCGGGTCCACGACGAACAGATAGGCGCCCTGGTATCCCATGGCGTGGACCAGGCGCTCCAGCGTCTGCTCGTAGATCTTCTCCACGTCCAGCGTCGCGCCGACGGCGGCGGCCAGCTCGCTCAGCAGGGAGAGCTGCTCGATCGTGGTCTGGAGGTCGCGAAACTTCTTCTCGAGCTCGTTGTTCGAGTACAGGATCTCCTCGGACTGCAGATCCAGCATCCGCTGCGAGTGTTGCCACCGGGCGCGCTGGAGCAGCGCGTAGCCGACTGCGCCCCGAGGAGCAGGGGAGGGGCGCGACGACCGCCTCCGCCGCCCACGGCATCGCATGAGTTGCGGCGAACCCCGCCGTCAGGGCGCCGGCGGCGACGCCGCCGAGCAGCGTGGGCGCCCAGAACCGCCGACCCAGCGACGGGTTCCGCCAGCGCACGTCGATGACGCACGAATCCGCGCCGTGCGCCGCGCACTGTCGCTCGACGACGGTGGCGCGCGGCAGCCCCAGTTGGTCGGGTACCGCTCCCACCTGACGCTCTCCCAGATGCAGAACCACCGGGGCATGACTGTACCCGGCGGCCGGCGTCCGCCGGAAGGTGGCCTGGCGGCGGCGCTTGACCAGCGCCTCGAACCGGCAGAAGCGCTCGATCGCGGGCGCGATCGCGACCTGCCGCTCGTACAGCTCGCGCGGGTTCCCGATCCCCATCGAGTAGGTGCCGAGGTAGTGGCGGTACTCGCGCGAGGGCTTCCAGTCCATCATGTCGTCGGCGAAGCGGCGGGCCCAGCGCTCGACGTCCGTCTCGCCCGTGAGCTCCATCGCCACCCGGACCAGCTCATTGGCGACCGACAGCGGCAGCCAGTTGTGGTCCGCCATGAGGTAGTCGCGCGGCCGCCCGGCGGCGCGGCAGAGCGCGGCCACGCCCTCGGGGCCGCTCTCCTTCTCGACGAAGGGGATCAGCCCCTTGGTGAAGATGCAGTTGATCTCGCCCGGCATCGCCCGCTACCACCCGCATGTTCATCGCGCAAGGTCACTTCTTTCGCGGGTCGTCAGCGGGGTTGACGTAGGTGACACCCCACGGCCCTGTCCCATTGAGCTGCACGACCACCTCTTCCTTGGTCCACGCGAAATGGTTCGTCTTGCGGTTGCATGATCATCATGTCTCCCGGACTCAAGCGGCATGGTCTTCTGGGAGTCCAGCCTATCGCCAGTACCCATGTGGAAGGTGCCGGACAGCACGGTCACCCGCTCGACGGCCGGGTGCGAGTGCGCCGGAATACTGTAGTTGGCGGGGAACTTGAGGCGAAATCGTGAAGGGCACGGCCTCGTTCATCGGACCCTCGATGACCGCAATCTTTGCGCCGGGCGGCAACGAGGGCACGTCATCCCATTTGAGGTCGCTCGCGGTGATCATCCGATGACCGCTCATCTGTGCCCAGCTCGCGGACAGGGCGATCAAGGAGCTGA
>ERZ1370068.1904-contig-11856_pt1 | contig 92736 bp, 109 predicted proteins | sample MGYA00561227_ERZ1370068 | MGnify/ENA primary metagenome ERZ1370068 (study PRJEB38410, sample SAMEA6850437) | metagenome | study: Metagenomic assessment of the ecological functions of the soil: analysis of the soil microbiota associated with the... | reverse complement strand
TTACGCTTTGGATTCCAGTTGCGCTGCTGCTGCCAGTCGGAAGGCAGGTGATCCTGGCGCCGCATGGCGGGCACATGATGAAGCGCGTAAATTCACCGATGCCACCATCATGGGACGATGGCGGCGCCGTTCCAGGCGATGGGTGATTCCACGCTGAGTGGGTCGTCACGCACCACTCGGCGCGTTGCACCAAGTCGGGTTCAATCCGTGCCGACGAGATTGTGTACCGACCAGGTCTTGCCGCCGTCGTGCGAGACCGAGGCGAAGATCTTCTGCTGGGTGTGGTAGACGAGGTACACGTGTCCGCCTCGTGCGGCGAGGATGTCCCTTGTCGGTTCCGCGCTGCAAGCGTGCTCGACGAGCATCGTCCGCCACGTGTTGCCGTAGTCGTCCGGAACGCGCGACGTACTGGCTCGACTCTGTTGTTCTGCATGAACGCTGCGTACACGGTGCGCCTGTCCGCGTGGCGTCCACGACGATCTGCGGATCGTCCTGGCGTGCCGTCGAGGGTGCGAGCGTCCGCGGCGAGGACCACGTCTTCCCCGCCGTCGCTCGACACCTGCAGGACGGTGTGCGGGCTCGCGCAGACCGGGCAGCTCGGATCAGGCTCGCCTCGTGTCTGCTCCGGCGTAGCCGGTGAAGTGCGAATAGGCCGCATAGACATGGCCTGAGTCGGTCCGCTCGCGATCGCCGGTTCCCAATCGTCACCGTGCGGGAAGCCCAGGCGGACCGAGGGCGCAAAGAAGGCGACGGCGCTGCCGCAGGCAGAAACGCCCACCACGAGCGCCGCCGTGAGTGCCAATACAGACGAAGAGCCTGACCCCCGACCGCATCGAGGTCATGTTGTCAGGGCGGCTCGCAACCTTTCAAGCCCTGCGCGAATCCCCCGTCCGGGTGACCGCCGCTTCTTCTTTCCGGCCCGATTTGGGTCTGGTGGACTGCGGCGCCGATCGCACGACCGCCGATTCGGCGGAGGAGGGCGAAGCTTCGGGAAGTCGAAGCTGGCGCTACCGCGACGCTCGTCGAGCAGCTACCGCTGCGTGGTCTACGTCGACGCGCCTCGACGAGGAAGCTCCAACATCTTCACGAGCGATCACGATCGAACCGCCTGCTCGGCTACACGGTCGAGGAGTGGCGCGAATGATCCCGATCTGTTCGTTCGGACACTTCATCCGGACGACCGAGACCGCGTGCTCGCCGCGCACGCCCACGCCACGAGACTCCACGAGCCGCTGAGCCTCGAGTACCGCCTGCATCGCGACGGACGGCGCGGTTGCTGACGGTTCGCGACGACGGCGTCGATCGTCCTCGGCGACGACGGCGAGCCGCTCTACCTGCAGGGCTACATCTGCTCGACGTCACCGCGGAACGCGGAGCCTGCAAGGAGCAGCTGCGGCCAGCAGGCGCTCTTCGATCCGCTCACGGGGCTCGCGAACCGCGCCTTCTTCCACGAGCAGCTCGAGCATGCGATCTCGATCCGCACCGAGAACGAGACCAGGGACCGCGGTCGTCTTCATCGACCTCGACGAGTTCAAGCAGATCAACGACCAGTACGGGCACAGCGTCGGTGACGAGGTGCTCGCCATCCTGCGGCGACCGTCTGAAGACCGTGATCCGGCGCGGGCGACTCGGTGGCGCGGCTCGGCGGCGACGAGTTCGCCGTGCTCTCTGACCTCCGTGGCGCGAGCCGGCCGAGCCGGCCATCGTCGCGGAGCGCCTGCTCGAGCAGATCACAGCCTCCGATCGACGTCGCGGGGCGGCACCTTTGATCTGACTGCGAGCATCGGCATCGCGCTCGGCGAGCACCGGCGCCGAGCTGCTCAAGCAGGCCGACGCGGCGATGTACCGCGCGAAGCGCAACGGCGGACGCGGACTACGCGTTCTACGACGACGAGCTCGACCAGACAGCGCTCGAACCGCTTCAAGCGGATCGCGGAGCTGCGGGAGGCGATCGCCGGACGAAGCAGTTCACGCCTCGCCTACCAGCCGGTCGTCAATCTCGATCCCTTCGAAGTCGTCGGGCTCGAAGCGCTGCTCCGCTGGCAGCACCCGACGCTCGGCGAGGTTCCGCCGCTCGACTTCATCCCGCTCGCGGAGGAGTCAGGCCTGATCGTGCAGATCGGCCGCTGGGTCCTGCTCGAGGCCTGCTTCTACGCATCGCGGCTGCGCGAGCTGCTCGGCCGCGATCGTCGAGATCGCCGTCAACGTCTCCGCAGGCAGCTCCAGCACCCGGAGTTCGTCGACCACGTCGACGCATGCGCTCGAGCGCGCCGACCTGCCGCCGCACGCTCCTGACGCTCGAGCTGACCGAGAGCGTGCTCGTCGCAGCGGCGAGCGCGCCGAGCTGCAGCTCACCGCATGCTGAAAGACGGAGGCGTCAAGCTCGGCGCTCGACGACTTCGGGACCGGGCTACGCGTCGCTCGCCTATCTCCAGCGCCTCCCGGTCGACATCGTGAAGATCGACAGCGAGCTTCACCGCGAAGATCGACATCGGGCGCAGCCGATCTCGCGCTCCTGGAAGGAATCGTCGGCCTCGGAAAGGCACTCGGCTCCAGCTCGTCGCCGAGGGGATCGAGCGCGACGCCCAGCAGGAATCGTGCACGGGCTTGGCTGCGACGGCGCGCAGGCTTCCATTTCGGCCGCCCTGCACCTGGCCGCCGCGGCGACCGAGGTGTTGTCGCTCTGGCCGCGTCGGCGGCCTGAGCGAATCCTCTAGTCGAGACCCCAACGTCGAGCACGACCGTCTTCAGGTCGCCTGCGTCGAGCATGGTGGCGGCCGCCGATCTGACCCCAACCGCCTTTGGGTACCGGAGGCCTACTGAACGGCTCGTGCGCTTCCCAGTAGTCGGTCGAGTCAGCCACCACGACGTTTCCGGACTCGCAGGCTGTCGACGAAACGGAACGCGCGCTTGAGATTTGAGGTAGACGGCGGCCTGCAGCCCGAGGTGAGCTGTTTGCAACGCCAGCGCCTGTCGTCCGAACGTACGCGGATGAGGGGGACGACGGGCTGAACGCTCCCGCTGGCTGATCAGGTGTCGACGCCGACGTCGGTGACCACGGTTGGCTCGTAGTAGAGGGAGGTAGGGCGATCGCCCCGCGCGCGAGCCGCCGGAGGACCACGCTCGCCCCTTGTCGAGTGCGTCCTCGAGATGGCGGTCCGGTCTCTTGGCGGCGGTCGGCTGTTGTTCATCGGGTCATCGCGAGTGGTGTCGTCGAATGGATCGCCGAGCCGCCACTCGGCGGCCGCCTTCAGCACCTCGTCGAGGAAGGCGTCGTGCACGCGCTCGTGCACGAGGACGCGCTCGGTTGCGCAGCACACCTGCCCGGCGCAGAAGAAGCCGCCGAAGACGGCGCCCTGCGCGGCGCGCTCGAGGTCGGCGTCCTCGCAGACGATCGACCGGCCCGTTGCCGCTCGCCTCGATCAGGCGAGCGCTTGAGACCGGCGGCGCGCACGATCTTCTCGCGCGGTCGGATGCGAGCCGACGAAGCCGACGCAGTCGACGCCGGGATGCGTGACGAGGCGCTCGCCGACGTCGCCGCCGCCGTAGACGACGTTCACGACGCCGTCCGGCAGCCCGGCGTCGGCCATGATCTGCATGAAGTTCGCCATCGCGATCGGCGTCCACTCGGACGGCTTCATCACGATCGTGTTGCCCGACGGCGATGCCCGGCGCGATCAGCTCGACCGGGATCAGCGTCGGGAAGTTCCACGGCGTGATGCCCGCGTAGACGCCGTTCGGCTTGCGAAAGGTGAGGATCCGCTTGTTCGGGTCCTGCGACGGGATGATCGCGCGTCTCCATCCGCTTCACGTCCTCGGCGGCGATGCGGAAGTTCTCGGCGGTCTCGTCGATGTCGCCGCAGCGCCTCGGCGGCGTACGGCTTGCCCTGCTCGAGCGAGAGCTCGCGCGCGAAGTCCTCGCGCCGCTCGTCGATCAGGTCGGCGATCGCGTGGCAGATCTTCGCGCGTTCCCACGCGGAGAGCGCGGCCCACTTCGGCTGCTGCCGCCCGCGCCGCCGCGACTGCGCGGTCGACGTCGTCGGCACCGCATCGGGCGCTTCGGCGAGCGTCTCGCCCGTGACGGGGACAACGATGGCGCGAGCACTTTCGCCTGTCGAGGCGGCCCATTCTCCACCGATGAAATTTCGAGCCGTGCGACCGTCACAGCCATTCTCAGACCTCCAATTTGATCGCCTCGAGCTCGTGCTCGAGCTCGGCCAGCTCGCGGCCGCCGGCCATCAGGCGCACGAGCTCCTGCCGGTCGATCTCGCGACTTCTCGTACGTGCCGAGGCTCTGGCCGCGGTTCAGGATCACGAACCGGTCGCCCACGGGATACGCGTGGTGCGGGTTGTGCGTGATGAAGATCACGGCGACGCCGCGTTCGCGCGCCTGCAGGATGTACTTGAGGACGACGCCCGCCTGCTTGACGCCGAGCGCCGACGTCGGCTCGTCGAGGATCAGCACGCGCGCGCCGAAGTAGACCGCGCGCGCGATCGCGACCGACTGCCGCTCGCCGCCCGAGAGCGTGCCGACCGTCTGGTCGGGATCGCGGATGTCGATTCCCATCTCGCGCAGCTCGCGGCGCGACGCTCCTTGGCCTTCGCGCGCGTCGAACCACTGGAGCGGCCCGATAGCCCTTCCGCGGCTCGGCGCCGAGGAAGAAGTTCCGCCAGATCGACATCAGCGGCACCATCGCGAGATCCTGGTAGACGGTCGCGATGCCCTTCGCGCGCGCGTCGCGCGGCGAGGCGAAGTGCACCTCCTCGCCGTCCACGAGCAGGCGCCCCGTCGTCCTGCCTGGTGAACGCCCGGAGAGGATCTTGATGAAGCTCGACTTGCCGGCGCCGTTGTCGCCGAGGATGCACGTCACCTCGCCCGCGTCCACGTACGCCGAGATGTCGTTCAGCGCGACGACGTTGCCGTAGTACTTCGAGATGTCGTCGGCTTCGAGCAGGTGCGGCCATCGTCATCTCGCTCTCTGCGCGCGGTTGCGCGATCACGGTGTTCAGCAGCACGGCCGCGAAGAGGATCCCGCCCTGGAACGTGAACGGTCCAGTTGCTGTCCCACTGCGCGATCGATGATCCCGAGCTGCACCATGCCGAGCATCGCGGCGCCGAAGAAGGTGCCGATCACCGAGCCGTAGCCGCCGGTGAGCAGGCAGCCGCCGACGACGGCGCAGATGATGAAGATGAACTCGAGGCCGATGCCCTCCTTGGCCTGCATCGAGCGGAGCTCGAGCGCCTCGATGATCCCCATCAGCGCGGCGGTGCCGGAGGTCATCATGAACGAGCGCGATCTTCGTGCGCGCGACCGGGACGCCGACGTTGCGCGCCGCGTTCGGGTCGCCGCCGGCGCTGTAGATCCAGTTGCCGAAGCGCGACTTGGCGAGCAGCCACGCGCCGACGAGCGTGAGCCCGATCCACCAGAGCACCTTCACCTTGAAGTCGTAGTGGGTGATGTCCGCCGGCGAAGAACCGGCGCGCCGTCGTCGAACCCGCTCGCCGTGTCGATGTTCTGGATCGCGGTCTGCCCGGTGAGCTTCAGCGTGCCGGCCGCGTTGACGCCCTGGAGGACGAAGAAGGTCGCCAGCGTGACGATGAAGCTCGGCAGCTTCGTCTTGATCACCGTCAGTGCCGTTGATGAACCCGATCGCGAGGCCGAAGAGCGAGCACGATCGCCATCGCCGGCCAGATGTTCATGTCGCTGAAGCGTCGCGAGGTAGCCGAGCAGGAGGCCCGAGCTGCCGATCATCGACGCCGGCGGAGAGGTCGAACTCGCCGCCGATCATCAGCAGCGCGACGGGCACCGCGACGATGCCGTACTGCGCGGCCTGGTCGGTCCAGCCGGCGGCGATCGCCGGGATCGCCGAGCCAGTTGACCGCGCGGGCGAAGTACGCGAAGGCGAAGAAGACGGCGATCGCGCCGAGAAGCGCGCCGATGTCCGGCCGGCGTCAGCAGCCGCGCCAGCGGACCGACACGGACGACTCGTTCGTCCGGCGGCGCCTGTCGGAGCTGCGGTCTCGGCCATGGCGGTCACTCCAGTCCGGCGGGCGGGCGGCCGGACGGCCGCCCGCCCACCGCGCGTCCTAGCGAGTTCCCTTCGCCGCGAGCGCCGCGACCTTGGAGGCGTTCGCCTTGTTGATGATGCCCGGGCCGGTCAGCACCGGCGCGCCGTTGCCGACGGTGTTGAGGTTCGTCACGTACAGCATGGCGAAGACGACCGGCAGATAGCCCTGCAGGTACTGCTGCTGGTCGATCGCGAACAGCATCTTGCCCTGCCTGGATCTGCTTGATCGCGCCGCCGACGTCGAACGTCCCGATCCTTCGTGCCGCTTCGGGCACGACGTCGATGCACGGAATGGTCACGTCGGGATCGAGACCGAGAAACGAGTCGAGGCTCTTGTCCGCGTTGAAGGCGGCCTTGACCTTGGCCTTCGTCCGGGGATGTCCGACTTCGCGTTCGGGATGGTCAGAACCTTGACCTCGCTCGCCGCCGAGGATCTTCTTGACCCCGCTGCGCGCTGCTGCAAGCCGGAGTTGCTCGCCTCGTGGATGACGATGAGGACCTTCTTCGCGCCCGCCTTCTTGAATTGCTTGCCGGCGCCCTGGCCGGCGATGCCTCTCCGTCTGGTCCGACATGGACCATCGTAGTTGGGCAGCGAGTCGAACGCGCCGAGGCCCGAGTTGACGGTGATGATCTCGATGCCCTTCGACGACGCCTTCTTCAGCGGATCCCGTAGCGCGCTCGCATCCGGCACCGACGTCGCGATCACCTTTGCCCCGCGCTGACGATTGCGGCGTTGATCCCGGCGACCTGCTTCGGCACGTCGTTGTTCGCGTAGACCTGCGGTCACGCTCACGCCCGCGGCTCTTGAGGTCCGTTCTTCGCCTGGTCGACGCCCTTCTTGAAGACCGACCAGAACGAGCCGGTGTCGCCGTGTGTGACCACCGCGACCTTGATCGTCGCCTCGCTGGCAGCGAATGCCCTCGACGGCACGACCAAGTACCGAGAGCCCGGCTGCGGCGGCGCCTCCTGAGGAGCAGGCCTCTGCGGGTGACCTGGGTCAACTCCTCCTCGATGAGGTCGTTGTCCATGACTCTCCTTTCCCGTGGCTGGCTCTTCCGATTCTCAACCGTTCGGGGTGCCTTCGCTAGTGCCACGGGCCGGTGCTCGGTCGGGGAGCGATCGGCGGCCAGGGCGGCGCGGAGCGCGGAGCGTGCTTCCTCCAGAGAACAAGCGCTTTTCCCTCCGGTCCGAACGCTCGTGACGAAGGGCCTCGAGCTCGGCGCGGTAGGCCGGACTCGAAACGGTCCCAGAAGTCTCGATAGGCGGGGCCCGGGCGTCCGGCGAGCGGCGTGCGCCTCGTCGAGGCCGGCAGCGAGGCTGTCCTTCGTGCCGAACACTTCGAGGCGCACGTCGTAGCCCAGTGGATCGTGCCGGGTTCCCGACACGAGTGATGGCGAGGCCGCCGCCTGCCAGTCCAGAACGGCCGCCGCCACGTCGATGTCGCCGTATTGCTCGAGCCAGGGAGTCTCGAGTGCCGACCCGTCCGCGTACACCTCGACGATCTCCGTCGCCGCTGACGAACCGAATGGCGTCGAAGTCGTGGATGTGGGAGGTCGCGGAAGATCCCACCCGAGGCTGCGAGGTACTCCTCCGCCGGCGGATAGGGGTCATGCGTCGCAGCACGCATCGCGAGGATGCTGCCGACGCTCTCCGTTCGCGACTGCATCGCGCACATGCGCGATAGCCGGCATCGAATCGGCGCTGGAAGCCGACCTGGACGAGGATTCCGGCGGCGTCGGCGGCTGCGACCAGCGCATCCATCGTCGGCAGGTCGAGCGCGACTGGCTTCTCGCAGAACACCGGCACGGCGGCGTCCGCGGCCGAGGCGCACGAGGGGCGCGTGTCCGGCGGTCGCGGTTGCGATCACGCAGGCCGTCGACGCCGGCGGCCACGAGCTCCTCCGGCGTTTCGGCCGCCTCGATCCCGAGCTCCGCGGCGACCTTGCGGGCACGGCCGCGATCGGCGTCGGCCACCGTGAGCGACGAACGCCCTCGAGCGCCAGCAGCGTGCGGGCGTGGAGGACGCCGATCCTGCCCACGCCGACAAGGCCCAGAGCGAAGTCGCGTGGTACCACGACGTGACAGGTACGCTTCTGCGAGAGTTGCCTCGATGCCTCGGATAACCGCTTCACAGGCGTCTCGTCCGGTTCCTCGCCGCGCAGCACGTCGAGCGGGACGGCGTCGAGCAGCGGTTCTTCGGCGGCTGCTTCGGGATCTTCGGGCACGGCAACGTCGCCGGGATCGGCGAGGCGCTGTACGAGACCCCGAGCTCGCTGACGTACTACCAGGCGCGCGAACGAGCAGGCGATGGTCCACACCGCCGTCCGGTTACGCGCGGCATGAAGAACCGGCTCGGCGACGCTCGCATGCACGACGCTCGATCGGCCCGGGCGCGACGAACATGGTCACCGGCGCGGCGCTCGCGACCGTGAACCGGCTGCCGGTGCTGCTGCTGCCCGGCGACGTGTTCGCCTCGCGGCGGCCCGACCCGTGCTGCAGCAGCTCGGAGGATCCTCAGGCGCGGCGACGTCTCGGTGAACGACTGCTTCCGGCCGGTGTCGCGCTACTTCGACCGGATCTGAGCGGCCGAGCAGGTCGATGCCCGCGGCGCTGCAGGCGATGCGCGTGCCTCGTCGAACCAGGCGGAGACCGGTGCGGTGACGCTCGCCTTCCCGCAGGACGTGCAGGCCGAGGCGTATCGACTTTCCTGAGGAGTTTCTCGAGCGGCGCGTCTGGCACATCCCGCGGCCCGCTGCCTGACGAGGCGTCGCTCGCGCGTGCGGTCGAGCGTGATCCGCGGCGGCGAAGCGTCCGCTGATCGTCGCCGGCGGCGGCGTCATCTACTCCGAGGCGACCGACGCGCTGCGAGCGCTTCGTGCGAGCAGACCGGGCATTCCGGTCGGCGAGACGCAGGCGGGCAAGGGCTCGCTTCCGTACGACCATCCGTCTGCGCTCGGCGCGATCGGCGTGACGGGAACGTTCGCCGCCAACCGGATCGCCGCCGAGGCCGACCTCGTGATCGGGATCGGCACGCGCTGGTCGGACTTCACGACTGCGTCGAAGACCGCGTTCCGCAACGCCGGTGTGCGCTTCGTCAACGTCAACGTCGCGGACTTCGACGCCGCGAAGCACGACGGGCATCGCGCTCGTCGGCGATGCGCGCGCGACGATCGAGCGGCTCGGCGACGCGCTCGAAGGCTACGCGGTCGACGACGAGCTATCGCGAGCGAGGCCGCGCGCCTGAACTGAGGAGTGGGACGAGGAGGTCGAGCGCCTGTATCGCGCTCGATCACGAGCCCGCTCCCGGCGCAGAGCGAGGTGATCGGCGCGGTCAACGACGCCGCGCGCCCGCGGACGTCGTCGTCTGCGCCGCCGGCGCGATGCCGGGCGACCTGCACAAGCTCTGGCGCACGCGCGACCCGAAGGGCTACCACGTCGAGTACGGCTACTCGTGCATGGGCTACGAGATCGCCGGCGGCCTCGGCGTCAAGCTGGCCGCGCCCGAGCGCGAGGTCTACGTCATGGTCGGCGACGGCTCGTACCTGATGCTCTCGAGCGAGCTCGTCACCGCGGTCCAGGAGGGGCTGAAGCTGACGATCGTCCTCGTCGACAACCACGGCTTCAACTCGATCGGCAACCTGCTCGCGCTCGCTCGGCACGGACGGCTTCGGCACGCTGTACCGCTACCGGCGCAACGGCTCGCTCGGCGTCGACAGCGACGAGCTCGCCGGACGTTGCTCCCCGTCGACCTCGCCGCCAACGCGGAGTCGCTGGGCGCGAAGGTGATTCGGTGCGGGCGCGATCGACGAGCTGCGCGCGCGGGCTCGAGGCGGCGAAGGACGAAGAGGCGACGGTCGTGATCGCGATCGAGGTCGACCGCTACGAGGGCGTGCCCGGCTACGAGAGCTGGTGGGACGTCCCCGTCGCCGAGGTCTCGGAGGTGCAGGCCGTCCAGGCAGCGCGCCGGGCCTACGAGCAGGCCCTCGAGTAGCGCATGTCCCACGGCCGACGGGGTCCCCGGCAGCGTGACTGATGCGGCCGGGTCGCCGGGGACAGTCCCTGGGACGTGGCTCGATCGGCCTGCGACCCTTGATCGCAAACGATTTCATGTCCAGAATGGGCGGCCGGATGACGACGCCAGCCCAGGCCCAAAAGAGACCTCACTCTCGCCCGAGACGGAGGGACGCCCGCCCGCACGACGGTCAGAGCCGCCGATGTTCCCCGGCGGCATGGAGGTGCGGGCAGGAGGAGCTCGAGGCCCTCCGTCGCGTGATCGAGAGCAAGAACCTCTTCCGGTACTACGGCGTCGGCGACGGGACCGGACGAGGTGGCCTCGTTCGAGCGCGAGTTCGCCGAGCTGATGGGGGCGAAGCACGCGCTCTGCCTCAACGCCGGCTCGTCCGCCCTCATCTGCGGGCTCATCGGCGCGGGCGTCGGGGAGGGCGACGAGGTGATCGTGCCCGCCTACACGTGGAACGCAACGCCGAACGCGGTGCTCGCCTCACGGGCGATGCCCGTCCTCGCGGAGGTCGACGAGTCGCTGACACTCGATCCGGAAGACGTCGAGCGGCGCGTCACTTCACGGACGCGCGCCATCGTCCCGGTGCACATGCGCGGCGCGCCGGCCGACATGGCCGCGCTGACGGCGATCGCGGAACGCCACGGCCTCGCGCTCGATCGAGGACGTCTGCCAGGCGGCGGGCGCGACGTTCGCGCGGCCGCCGGCTCGGCACGTTCGGTGACGCGGGCGCCTTCAGCTTGCAGTTCAACAAGATCATCACCACCGGCGAAGGCGGCGTCATGATCACCGATCGCGACGATCTCCTCGACCTCGCGCTGGACGTGCACGACTGCGCCAACTCGGTGCGGCGCGGCGTGGGGTTGCCAAGTTCGCGGGCTACAACTTCCGCGCGTCCGAGCTGACCGGTGCGATGGCGCGGGTGCAGCTCGCCCGTCTCGACGGGCTGCTCGAGCGGATGCGCAGGAACCATGCCCGGCTGAGCGCCCAGGTCGGAGCGCCTGCCTGGGCTGACGCTGCGGCGTGCAAACGACGACGACGGCGACGCCGGCATCGCGCTGATCGCCTTCGCCGAGGATGCCGAGCGTGCATGCGACGCCGTCGACGCGCTCGAACGCGGAAGGCGTGCTCGCAATGCGAATCTACGCGCCGGACACTCTCGACCTGCACGTCTACCCGTTCTGGGCGCCGGTCTTGGCGCGCGATCGACGCCTCAGGTGGGACTGCGCCCGAATGTCCGCGCACCTCGAGTTGCTCGAGCGCTCGATCCACATCGACGTGTCGCCGCTCTGCGAGGAGCAGGACATCGGACGAGATCGCGTTCGCCTTCGAGAAGGTCGCCCAAGCAGGTCACCGCGTGAGGCTCCGGATCGGCGTCGTCGGCGGCAGGCTCGTCGCTCAGGCGATGCATCTCCACTTTCTGGCCCAGATGCGCGACCGGTTCGAGCTCGCCGCCGTCGTCGACCCCGAGTGCGACGGTCCGGACCGCACTCGCAGCAGCGTTACAACCTCGAGGCGACGTACTCGGACTATCGAGAGCTGCTCGACGGGACGAAGCTCGACGCGGTCGTGATCTGCTCGCCCGCGCGGACCCACGCCGAGGTGACGCTGGCTGCGCTCGACCAGGGACTCGCACGTCTTCGTCGAGAAGCCGATGTGCATCACGCTCGCCGACGCAGACCGAATCGTCGAAGCGCGGCGAGAGAACCGGCAAGGTCGTGCAGGTCGGCTACATGAAGCGCTTCGACCCGTGCCTGGGAGCGCATGCTCGAGAACCTGCCCGAGTCCGCCGAGTCGCTTCGTTACATCCGCGTCATGGTGCACGACCCCGAGTTCGTGCCGTTCTTCGCGCCCGGCGAGATCGTTCGCGGCTCGGACATCGCACCCGACGTGCTCGAGGCAGGTCCGCGAGCAGATGCGGGCGCAGGTGAGAGCGGCGGTCGGCGACGACAGCCCGGCGGTGATCACCGCATTCGAGGGCGCGTTCCTCGGCAGCCTCGTCCACGACGTCAACGTCGTGCACGGCCTGCTCGAGCGGCTGGGCGAGCCGCTGCCCGCCGAGGTGCTCGACGGTGATTGGTGGAACGAAGGGCAGGCCGTGACCGGTGCCGCTGCGCCTCGCAAACGGCGCGCGCTGGGACAGCGCCTGGATTCAGCTCCTCGACGTGTACGAGTACCGCGAGTCGGTGGCCTTCTATTTCGCCGAAGAGGTGCACACGCTCAGCTTTCCGTCACCCTGGCTCAAGCAGTCGCCGACGCTCTACGAAGCCTCGCGCGCGCAGGACGACGCGCCGAGTCGTCGAGTCGTTCGAGTCGTACGAGGAGAGCTTCGCCCGCGAGCTTGCGCACTTCCACGACTGCGTCGTGAACGGGACCGAGTGCCGCACCCCACCGGAGCAGGCCCGTCTGGACATGGCCGTGCTGACGGAGATGTTCCTGAAAGCGGGCTCTCGCGACTTAGTGGCCCAGAGCCGCTAAGTCGGTGACCGAGCTCCGCACCGCAATCGTCGGCTCCGGGTTCGTCGCGCGCGTGCACGCCGCCGCCGTGCGCGACCTCGGCGGCACGGTCGTCGCCGTGTGCAGCCGGACGACCTCCGGCGCGGAAGCGCTCGCCGCGGAGATCGGCGGAAGCGTCGAGCGCATACGACTCGCTCGCCGAGCTGCTCGCCGAGGGCGGGGTGGACGTCGTGCACGTCTGCACTCCCAATGCGCTCCACGCGGAGCAGACGCTGCTGGCACTCGAGCACGGCGCGCACGTCGTCTGCGAGAAGCCGCTCGCGACGAGCGTCGAGGAGAGCGCGCGCATGCTGCAGGCGCTCGAGGCAAGCGACCGCGTAGGCGCCGTCGCCTACCACGTGCGGGGCTACCCGCTCGTCGACACATGCGCGCCGTCGTCGAGGCGGGAGACCTGGGGAGTTGCGCGTCGTGCACGGGCGCTACGTCTGCGACGACGCGCTTCTCGTCACGGCAGGCTGGCGCCTCGAACCGCGGAGCTCGGGCCCGACCTACGTGACGGCAGACCTCGGCGCGCACTGGTTCGACCTCGCCGAGCACGTCACCAACGCCCGGATCGTGGAAGTGCTCGCAGATTTCCGGACGTTCGTGCCGGGCAGGGCGCTCGAAGACCATGCAACGCTGCTGCTCCGGTTCGACAACGGCGCCACCGGCAGCGCCGCGCTTCAGCGCACTGGGCTGCCGGACGCAAGAACCAGCTGCTCTTCGAGCTCGAGGGCAGCCGTGCCGGCTTCACCTGGGATCAGGAATCGCCGAACGAGCTCCTGCACCGTCACGCCGAGACGCCGACCGAGGTCGTCGTCAAGGACCCCGGGACGAACGCCGGCCGCGCGCCGGAGTTCGCGCGGTACCCGGCCGGGCACGCAGAGGGTTACGGCGACGCCTTTCGCGTGATCCTGCTCGACGCGTACCGCGCGATGGCCGGCGAAGAGCACGGTCCGTTCCCGACCTTCATCGACGGTCACCGCGGCATGCAGATCCTCGCCGCGACCCTTCGCAGCGCGCGCGACGGCGGCTGGATTCCGGTCGACTCTAGCCCGCGCGCCGGGGCACGAGGCGGAGCGCCCGGCGCACGATCCCGGGCAGCACGAACGCCAACGCCATCAGGCAGAGCGACGCGGCGAGCAGCAGCGCCGCGAGCGCGTTCACCTCGGGCGTGATCCCGAACTTCACCTGCGTGTAGATGTAGATCGGCAAGCGTGTTGTGGCTGCCGATCAGGAACAGCGTGATGATGAACTCGTCCAGCGACAGCGTGAACGCGAAGAGCGCGCCCGCGAGGATCGCAGGGGCGAGCAGCGGCAAGACGACGTAGCGCAGCCGCTTGAACGTGTTCGCGCCGAGGTCGCTCGCGGCGCGCTCGAGACTCGCATCGAAGCCCTGCAGCCGCGCCGCGACGAGCAGCAGGACGAACGGCGTCGTATAGACGGCTCTGCCCGATGACCGCGGTCGGTCGGCGAAAGCTGTCTGGTGGAACACGTTCGTGAACAGGACGAGGAGGCTGACCCCGATCAGGAGGCCGGGGATCATGATCGGCAGGACGAGCGCGATCCGGATGCCGCTGCGGAACGGCAGGCGCGAGCGCACGAGCGGGAACGCGGCGGCCGTGCCGACGATGGTGCTCACGAGCGTCGACCTCGAGAGCGATCCGAATCGTCGTCGTCAGCGCGTCGCTGGATCTGGTAGTCGTGGAAGACCTGGCCGTACCACTTGGTCGTCCAGCCGGTGATCGGAAACGTGCCGTAACTGGTTCGCGTTGAAGCTGAACACCACGAGCAGCACGATCGGCGCGAAGAGGAACACGTAGATCGAGAACGCGCCCAGACGCTGAGCGCGCTCCGCGTCAGCCAGCCGCGGCGGCGAGACGATCTCGAGGTCACGTGCCATACGGGTCCTCGACCTCGAGCGAGCGCGCGGAAGACGGCGAGCAGGACGACGATCAGCGCCGCGATCAGCAGCGCAGCCGCGGCGCCGCGCGTGTACTGGGCGCCCTGGAAGAAGTTGACGATGAGGTTCCCGATCATCACGCCCCTCGCGCCGCCGACGAGCTGCGGCGTCAGGTACTCGCCGAGGATCGGGATGAAGACGAAGATGACCGCGGTCGTGATGCCGGGCTTCATCTGAGGCAGGAGGATGCGCCACATCGCCGTCCCCGGAGTCGCGCCGAGGTCCATCGCCGCGCCGAAACTGGTTCCAGTCGAAGCGCTCGAGCGATGCGTACAGCGTGAGCGCGGCGAACGGGAAGTAGAGGTAGACGAGGACGAGGATGACCGCCGGCCTGTCGTAGAGGAAGAACGAGACCGGCTGTCGACGTGAGTCCGGTCCACTGGAGGAAGCCGGTTGATCGCGCCCTGCGGCGCCGAGGATCGTTCAGCCACGAGTAGACCCTGAGCAGGTAGCTCGTCCAGAACGGCAGGATCACGAGGACGAGCAGAAGCTTCTGGTAGCTCTTCGGCACGTACCGTGCGAGCCAGTACGCGAACGGGAACGCGATCACGAGCGTCAGCGCCGTCGCCGCCACCGACACCCAGACGCGTCGCCCAGAGCGTCCGGACGTAGGTCGGGACGCTGAAGAAGTAGCGGTAGTTGTCGAGCGTCCAGTCGTGGACGACGTTGTAGTCGACGGTCTGCCAGAAGCTGTAAGCAGACGATCAGCCCGAGCGGGACGAGGAAGAACAGGCCGAAGAGGATCGAGGGCGGGGCCGAACCCCGCGTATTCGCCGAGCCGGCTCGTCCACGCCCCGCGCCCGGGGCGACCCAGCGGCAGCGCTGTGTCTGACCGGCTGGGTCGCCTGAACGCCCGGGCTCGAGCCGGGCGTATCTAGGCGCCGAACACCTCGTTGAAGGCGTCGGTGTACGCCTGCTCGTTGCCGGCCGGGCCCTTGAGCGTCATCTGCGAGCGCCTTCTCGGGCTGGTTGTAGAGCAGCCTGTGCGCGCGGTCGCCGTGACCCTGGTTGACGAGCATCTTGTACGCCTTCTCGTTGAACAGCGGACGCCCGTTCGTGAGGAAGTTCTGCGCGATGCACGGGGCCTGCTGCATGGCGTTGATGAAGCGGGCGAAGGAGTCCTTGTTCTTGGACGCCTTCACCATCTGCTCGGAGTCGATGAACCCGACCGTGCCCTCCTTCGGATACGCCGGCTTGACCACCGGGCCGCCCGCGTCCTTGACGCGGTCGTCGGTGCCGAGGTTCGTGATCCCGATCCACGCCGAGCCGTCCGCGAGCGCGCGCACGACCTCGTTGTTCTGCGACGCGAGCTTGAGGACGTTCGGCTTGAACTCCTTCAGCCAGCCCTTCGCATCCGCGATCTCGGCGGTCGGTCATCGTAGTAGGGCTCCTTCGCGCCGGTGGCTCTTCCCGCGATCGCCATCATGTCCGTCGGGATGTTCTCGAGTGAGATCTTGCCCTGCGTACTTCGGGTCGAGGAGCGCGTGCCACGAGTCCGGCACCGTCTTGACGTACTTCGGGTTGTAGTAGATCTGCACGCGTCGACCACGAGAACGGATAGCCCATGTAGTTCGACCCGTCCTTCCAGAACGGGAAGGTCCGTGCGATCGAGTACAGCTGTGACGAGACGGGAAGCGACGAGAGGTCGAACGACTCCGTCAGCCCGTCCTTGTTGTACTTCGGACCCCAGAGCGCGTCGCCGGACACGATGTCGAACTGGCTTCCCGTCTGCTTGATCTTCAGGTAGGCGTCGGCGTTGTCGCTGAACAGCTGTCGGCCGGCCCTGCTCGTTCGTCGTGTTCTTCACGGCTGCGAGCTGATCGTTCGCGTAGTGATCCGACCAGGTGAGCCAGTTCAGCGTTACCGCCTCGTCGCTTCGGCCGGTTGCCGAGCCTGCTCCGCTCGAGCTCTTCGAAGAGCCGCCGCAACCTGCCGCGATGACTCCGACGGCGCCGACTGCCCCGAGTCGCAGGACGCGACCTCGGCTCATGCGCTCGTCGAACAAGCGCTCTTCAATTGACGTCACTAACGTCGTCCTCCCTTTCGGTTGGACCCCTCCAACAGCACCACGTCCGCCGGGTCCCAGATCAAAACGACCTCGGTCTCCGGTTGCAAGTCGCTCGCGGCAGCACCTTCGGTGCCGAACAGCGCTGCGGTGACAGGCGCCGAGACGCCTTCACAGTGACCGCAACGCGCGTGTGACTGCCGAGAAACGACGACTGGGCAATTCGTCCCCGCAACCCCGTTCCGTTCGAATCGGCCGGACGCTGGATCTGGATCGATTCAGGCCGGACCATCAGGGTCGCCCTGCCGGCTTGTCTTGGGCGCCGGGGCAGGGACTTCCGCACCGTCTGTCGAGCGCGGCCTTGCCACCGGCTCCGACCTCGACCTCGATGAAGTTCGACTCGCCGATGAAGTCGGCGACGAAGCGCGACTTCGGCTGGTGGTAGATCTCGCTGCGGCGTGCCCGACCTGCTCGATCGCGACCCTCGTTCATGACGGCGATGCGCGTCGCCATCGACATCGCCTCCTCCTGGTCGTGCGTGACGTAGACGAACGTCGTGCCCACGTCGCGGTGGATCTGCGCGAGCTCGATCTGGAGCCGCTTGCGGAGCTTGAGATCGAGCGCTCCGAGCGGCTCGTCGAGCAGGAGGACGGCCGGGCGGTTCACGAGTGCGCGCGCGACGGCGACGCGCTGCTGCTGTCCGCCGAGAGCTGCGCCGGCAGCCGGTCGCCGAACTCCTCGAGCCTGACGAGCGCGAGCGACTTCCTCGACCCGACCGCCGGCATCGTCGCTCGGCACCCGCGCCATCTTGAGGCCGAAGCCGACGTTGTCGCGCACGGTCATGTGCGGGAAGAGCGCGTAGGACTGGAAGACGGTGTTGACCGCTGCGGCGGTAGCGGCGGCAGCCGGTTGACGCGCTGCGCCGCGGATCAGGATCTCGCCGCGCTCGGCGCGACGAAGCCGCCGATCGAGGTTGAGCGTCGTCGTCTTGCCGCAGCCCGAAGGACCGAGCAGGCAGAAGAACTCTCGCCCTCCTCGATCTCGAGGTCGGTCGGCTGCAGCGCCTCCTGCGTCCCATAGCGTTTCGTCACGCCGCGGAAGCTGATCGCCGGCGATTCGCTCATACGGCCTTTCGTCGTTGCAGCCGCAGGACCGGCGGCGAACGAGCTCGACCGGAATGCGCACCTCGCGCGGCTCCGTCGCCCGACCTGCATCGCATCGACGAGCAGATCTGCGGCGCGCGAGCCGATCAGGCGCGGTCGTACGCGACGGCGGTGAGGGACGGCTCGAGCAGGTCGCCGAAATACGGATCGTCGAAGCGCAACCAGCGCGATGTCGTCGGGAATGCGCACGCCGGCTGCGCGGCGGCAGACTGACATGAATCCGAGCGCGAGCTCGGCGCTCGAGGCGATCACGCGCGGTCGGCCGGTCGGGTCGCAGAGCTCAGGCGCGGCGCGCCGCTCATCGGCGATGTCCCACTCGCAGAGCCGTCACGTAGCGCTCCTGCCGGATCACGCCGTGCGCTGCGCATCGCCTCGTCGAAGCGCCTGCAGGCGCTCAGCTCCCGCGCGTCTCCCGCTGCGAGCCTGCGAGCAGGCCGATCCGCTCGTGCCCGTGCTCGAGCAGGTGCTCCACGAGCAGAGTCGATCCCGAGCGTCGTTGTCGAGCGTCACCGCGCCGTCGCCGGCGTCCCTCGATGACGCCGTCGAAGAAGATCGCACGGTGTCTCGGCGCCGAAACCGTGCGCTCGTAAGAGCGCGCGCGCGGCCGATCCCGGCGCTCGCGACGAGGAGGCCCGTCGACCGATGGTGCGAGCAAGCGTCTCGCAGCGCCGCGAGCTCACGCGTCGGACGTCCTGATTCGCGTCCATGCAGCATCACGCGGTAGCCCGCCTGTTCGAGACGGCCCTGCGCTCCCTTCAGCGCGGCTGCGTAGAACGGACTCGACGACATCGGGGACGACGAAGCCGACCGTGAACGTCTGCTGCGTGCGCAGCGACCGGGCGAGCGGCGAGGGCTGGAAGTTAGACGCGCCGCTGCGTCCTCGACGGCGGCTCTGCGTTGCCGGGCGAAAGCTCGCGCGTGTCCGTTGAGGCGCGCGCGAGGCGGTCGACGCCGAGACGCCGGCCAGCTCGCGGCGACATCGGCGAGCGTGGCCATGCGTCGGGGCGGGCGCGGTCGCGGAGACTCGCAGCTCGCTGGACGCCAGGCTTGAAAATCGATTGCGCAAGCGATTGCGACGCTGCCATACTCGCATCTTGCAGTGTCAAAGGTGGCCTCGAGCTCCGGCTTGGCGTCGGCCGGCCTCGGCAGGGATGGGGATCAGTCGCACGCGAGCAACGCCCAAACGATCCCGGGGTCGAGGCTCGTCGCGGTCGCGGCCGCGCGGGAAGGCCGCGCCGAGAGCTGGGGCGCGCCCTCGGCGTCGCCTATCTGCAGCTACGCGGAGCTTTTCGGCGAGGGACGAGTGTCGACGCGGTCGTCGTCTGGCCGCGCCCGTTCGGTCGACCACGGGCGACTCTGGCTGTCGAAGTGCGTGCCGCCGGGAAAGCACCTCTTCCTCGAGAAGCCCAGGCGCGACCACGCTCGGCGGAGCACGACGCCCTTTCGGCGAGCGCCGCCCGGCAGGATCAGGTCGTGCAGGTCGGCTACGTGCGCCGCTACGACGCGGGCTACGTCGGTGCCCGGCGGCTCGTCGCCGAGGCCGGCGAGGCGGACAGCCGCTCGGTCGATCTGATCTGACGAGCCGCGACACGGAGTGGCCGGCGGGCGAGCTGATCCACAGGACCTGGCGGGTTCCTGCTCGACATGGCGGTCCGCACGACTACGACGCCGCGTGCTGGCTGTTCGAGGCGACTGCCGGTCGGAGTCGTCGGCTTTGCAGTCAGGCGCTCGTCGTATCCCGAGCTGCGAGGCGCTCGGCGACCTCGACAACGCGCTCGTGACGATCCGCTTCGCGCGCGGCGAGCACTCGCGAGTCACACACGTGTCGCGGACCTGCGCCGTTCGGCCACGACATTCGCTGCGGTGGCGGGGACGAGGGGGCTCCGTCTTCGTGCGCGAGTCCCGGAAAGACGGTGCGCTCGGAGGTCATCGACCGCACGGATGCGGTTCGCTTCCCCGGACCATCGCGAGCCCGCTTCAAGGACGCCTACGCGTCGCCGAGGCGACGGCGTTCGCCCCGTGCCTGCGGGGTGACGTCTCGCGGGACTAATGGAAACGCTCGAAGAACGACCGGAAGGCGGTCGCGATCGGGGTCGCCGCTCGTGCGAGCTGCGCGGTTGCGGGGGCCGTCCGCTCGGGTCCGGGATCGGACGCCCAGCTGGCCGTGAGACGCGGCTCCCGTGGTCAGAAGCTGGGCACCGCGGCGCTCCTGGCCATCGCGATTGCAGTCGTCGGCGCCGCCGTCGCCGGCTCGATCGGCAGGAGAATCGCGCTCTCTCATGGATCGTTCGAGTGAGCAGCAGCGGACCGCGCCCGTAGCGCGCGGCGTGGTGCTCCCGGATCGAGCGCAGCTCGCCGCGAGTCTGCGCGCTCGCGGCGTCGACGGCGTGCTCTGTTTCGTCGATCCGGTCGTGCCGACTGCACGGCCTGCGCCTGCCGGGGCTGACGACCGCGCCGGCTCCCCGCGGTGGAGCGATTGCCCGCGCGCTCGTCTCACCGGCATCGGCGCCGCCGGGCTGGTCGCTCTGGCCCCGAAAGACGCCGCTCGTGGCGCGTTGCGAGCACAGCGGCGCGTGATCGTCAGCGCCACCGCCGGGAACTCGCGCTCCCGATGATCGGTGGCTGCGCGCCGGCCTGGCGGCCCGACGGGTCGATGACGGCACATCCGCCGCGGGGCGATCGTTCAGTTTCCGCGCACGGGGCGTGCGGAAGTGCTGCGCAATAGCCGCGAGACAACTGGCCCGCGCTCCGAAGCTTGCTCCAGTGCTGAAGGGAGCTACGGGCTGGCGCTGGCCAGCCGCAGTCAGCTCGGCCCCGGGCGGTCGGTTTGCGATCGTCGCCTCCGCCATGGCCGAAGGACGATCCTCGCGGTCTTCTCCGGTCGGCGCATCGTCGCCGTCGGGACGCACGTCTCCCGACTCGGTCACGGAGCTGCGCGCGAGTCGAAGGGCGATTACCGTCGCTAAGCGCACGATACCGAGGCGGGCTGCAGTGTGCGACGGCGAGCCGCAGCGCGCGTTGCCGCGCGTTCAGCGCTGCGTTTCGGCACGCCGACCGCGATCGCCTGGCGTTCGGCGACGAGCGGTGGGTCGCGCTGGCGAGATCCGATCGTGTGATCCTGCGAGGCGCTCGGCCGGCGAGCTACCGCTGCGGCTCGCCTGCGATCCGTCCCTCGCGCGTGGACCCCACGGGCCCTCGACTAGAGACCCGCGTACGCTCCGCCAGCCAGGCGCGTTTGCGCACCTGGGGAGGCTGCCGCGTCGGCGGCGGCGTCACTGCGGCGACTGCGGCACCATGTCCTGCTCGACGACGAGCCAGCCTGAGTAGTCGAGCCTCGCCAGCTCTGCGAAGAAGCTGTCAGGTCGACGTCGCCCGATCCCGAGCTCTGCAGAACACGCCGCGGCGCCAGGCCTCCGGCATGTCGGCGCCGTCGGCGATCACGCCCGCCAGGCACGTCGTCGTGCACGTCCTTGACGTGCATGTGGTTGATCCGATCTGCCCCAGTCGCGCAGCGCCGGTCGGAGTCGCCGCCGCCGAGGCTGAGATGGCCCGTGTCGAGCAACGAGACCGACGTCGGTCAGCTCCGAGCACGCGCTCGATCTCCCGCGGCGCCTCGACGAACGTCGCGGTGTGGTGGTGGAACGCTGGGCTCGAAGCCCGCGATTGCGGGCAGGATCGGCCGCACGCTGCAACGCCCTCGGACGAACCGCCGCCAACCGGCGGCGTCGAGGCCGATCAGGCGATCCGACCGCGGCGCGGCCGGGAACTGCGATCGCGCTCCGCCGGCCTGCCGTCTGCCAAGCACCGCCTTTGCCTCTGTGCCGCCGTCGGCGGCGCGAACAGATCGAGTGTGGCGTCCATGGCCGCGAGGTCTTCGGCCCAGTGCTCCGCGCTCGCTGAAGCGGATCGGGATGTAGCCGCCGACGAGCGCGAGGCCGTAGTCCTCGAGGCGGTCGCTGCGGGTGTCGAGTCGGTCTCGAGATAGCCGGGCGGGCCGAGCTCGGTTCCCTCGTAGCCGGCAGCTTGCGAGATCGCGCTCGAGCACGCGTCTCGGCTACCGGCACGTCGGGCAGCACGCCGACTGTGATCTCGAAGGCGCCGTAGCTGCACGGGCGCGTTCGCGACGCGAATGCTGTTCAGCGCCGCCGTCCTTCGAGCGTGACGAGCGGCACGCGCGGATCCGGCTCGAGGTCCGCCCAGGCCGGCCGGATCCAGGCGAGCGCCGGGTCGTCGGCGGAGGCCATCGAACGCCGGTCGCCCGCGAGCCGCGTTGAGGTAGTAGAGGTCGTAGCCGTGCGCCGCCGCGGTCGTGTGGTAGCCGTGCGGCACGAGCATGAGGTCGCCGTCGCGCACGGTCTCGGTCACGTCGAGTGCCGTGCTGCGGGCTGTAGAGCCGCTGCACGCGCGAACGCCCCGGCGGCTCGCTCTGCGTGCGGTAGTAGTAGATCTCCTCGAGCACGACCTCGCCGGGCGGGTCGTCCTCGTCGTGCTTGTGCGGCGGGTAGCTCGACCAGTTCCCTGACGGGCGTGAACACCTCGACGACGAGCAGACGCTCGCGCGGGAAACTCCGGCTTGATGATGTGGTTGATCTGCCGCGTCGCGTTGCCGGCGCCGCGCACCTCGATCTCGACGTCCTCCGGCCGTGACGAGCACGCGGCTCGAGCCGTTCGTCGGCGAGCGCGCCGCAGACCGCGACCTCGACGTCGCCAGCGCCGTCGACCGTGTAGGCCGTGTCGCGCGGCAGGTAGAGCGCCCACGGCATCCCGTCGAAGACGCTCGCGCGTCCGCCGAGCTCCCAGCGCTCGTCCATCGGTCTCGACCGCAGCAGCGGCCGCCGAGCGGCACGAGTGCGATCTCCTCGCCGCCGGTGTTCCGCGAGACATGCTCGCCGTCGCGCAATCGATCGACGCGGAACGACAGGTAGCTGCCAGCCGCGCCGACTCGGGGTCGACGACTGTCCCACTCGCCGTCGCGGAGCAGCAGCTCGCTCACGTCGAGCTCCGCCTCGAGCTCTTCGAGTCGCGGCATCGCCTCCGAGCATGCCAGCTGCGACGCGACGATCGCGCCCGCTACCGAGCCGCGGCGCACCGCCTCCACGAGCGGAAGTCTCGCGTGCAGGCTCTGGCACGAAGCGCGGCGACGAACGCGTCGCCGGCGCCGAGGCCGTTGACGACGTCGACCGGGATGGCCCGGCACGTCGACCTCCCGACCGTCGTGGAAGACGGAGCGCGCCGCGCTCGCCGCGCTTGAGCGACGAGCGTGCGCACGCCGAGCTCGAGCAATGCGCTCGATCCCCGCGGCCGCTTCGACCTCCTCCTCGTTGCCGATCACGATGTCCGCGTGTCCGCTGCGGCTTCGGGCGAGCTCGCCGGTACTCGTCCGCGCTCGCTCCCAGAGCGTCGGGCGCCAGTCGAGGTCGAAGATCGTCGTGCCCTGGTGTGCGGCGCAGCGCCGCGAGCGTCGTCTCGCGACTCGGTGACTGCGCGAGGCCGGTTCCGGTCGCGTAGCAGGAAGCGGCGCGGCGGCGACCTCGTCGGCGTCGAAGTCTTCCGGTGCGAGCTGCCAGTCGGGCGCCGTCGGATACCGGTAGAACGTGATCGGGAAGCGATCGGGCGGCCAGACCTCGCAGAACGTCGGCGGCGTCATCAGCCGTTCGTCGATCGCGAGGAAGCGCACGTCGACGCCCTCGCCGGCGAGCCAAGTCGCGCACGAACTCGCCGTGCCGGTCAGGCGCCGACGCGCGAGACGATCGCCGGCGTCAGCGCCGAGCCGCGCGAGCCCGGTCGCGACGTTGCCGGCGAAGCCGCCGACGAAGCGCGTGTACGTGCGGACCTCGCGGAGCGGCGTCCGCAGCTGGTTCGGATACAGGTCGATGCCGACCCGGCCGAGGACTGCGACGTCGATAGGGTTTGGCCGCCGCCATGCCGCGATCTTCGCATGGACGAAGCAAGCGGCGGCCCCTGTGCGGCAGAGGGCCGAACATGCTGATCTGCAGGAGTCCAACCTCCGAGTGCTCTAGTTACTTCTTCGACCAGCTCTCGGCGTTGAAGCTCGGACCCTGGCTGCTCGGGTTGTCGACCAGTGCCGCTGACTGTACGTCTTGTAGACGAAGTACGTCGGCCGCTGGAACAGCGGGATCATCGGCACGTCGTTGCCGAGGATCGTCCCCGCCCTTGTTGATCGAGCGCGAGTCGCTTGGCCGTGTTCAGCTCGCGGTCGGACCTGCGCCAGGCAGGTTCGTGACCGTGCGGTTGCAGTACTCCGTGTAGTTGCTCGCATTACCGCACGAGAAGACGGCTCACGACGTAGTGCGGATCGACCGTGACGAGCTGCGTGAACATCGCCAGGTCGAAGTCGTGCGCCGGCAGCTTGCTGCCGAACAGCGTGCCCGCGCGGGACGAACCCGTTCTTCAGCTCGATGCCGGCCTTCGCCGCCTGATCCTGGAAGATCGTGAACGCGAGCGCACGCAGACGCGTTCCCGCGTGGTCGACGCGAAGTCGAACGACACCTTCGTCCCACCGCAGCGAGTAGATGCCGTCGCCGCCCTTGCTGCAGTTGTGGGCGTCGCATCATCGTTGGCGACCTTCGGCGACGTTGTAGTTCCACTTGCTGAAGTGCTTCGGGTTGTAGCGTCTTCTCGTTCGTCAGCCGCGACGAGGCTGTTCAGCACGCCGACCTTCGGGTTGAGCGTGCCGTACGAGCGCCTTGGCGGCCGCCGAGCGGTTGAGCGACGGTGATCAGCGCCTGGCGGAGCCACTTCTGCTTCGCCAGCGGGTTTGCCCTTCGACGCCTTGCTGGATCTCGATGTGCTCCCATGAAAGGCTCGAGGTGCGTCTGGATCTCGCAGACCGGACTGACGTTTCGAGGTCGGCGAGCGCCAGCTGCGGCTGCGGATAGATCGCGTCGACCTCGCCGGCGCGGATCGCCTGGATCTCGGAGTTCGTGTTCGTGATGAAGCGGAACACGATCGAGTCCAGCTTCGCCGGCTTGCCGTACCAACCGCGCGTGGTTCTGCGTCGAGCGTGATGCCCGAGCCGCGATCGAACGTCGGTCAGCAGGAACGGCCCGTCCGCGATCGGAGCGTTGCCCTTCTTCGGGTTGCAGATGCAGTCGTTCCAGACCGTCAGCATGTCGGTGCCCGCCAGCGCGTGCTGCGGCAGGCACGTAGCTGAACAGCCCGCGCCAAGCGGCGAAGTTCCGCTTGAAGGTGACCGTTCACGACCTTGCCGTTCCCGGTCACGCTGCGGATGTCCTCCCAGCCGAGCGGAGTCGATGTGGTCTTTGTACTTCGCGTTCATGGCGGTCTGCCACGTGAAGCGCCAGTCCTTGCCCGTGACCGGCACGCCGTCGCTCCAGCTTCGGCGTTCTTGCGGATGTAGTACGTCACGCGCATGTGGGTTGTGTCTTGCAGCGTGTAGCTGGCTGATCAGGTCGGGCTTGTACGTGAAGCTGGGCGTGAACAGGAACGCGCCGCGGATCACAGGCGTCTGGAACACGACGTTCCAGAACGCGTTGCAGTCCACGTCCAGGATCAGGTTGAGACACCAGTCCGGACCGCCGCCCTGCTCAGCCCCGAAGACGAGCGTGCCTGCGCTTGCTGGCCGAGGCGCTGTCCAGCTCCATTCACCCTCGCCGAGCCGGTGGCCGCGAGCGCAAGTGCTGCGAGCACCGCTCCGGCACAGAGCCAGAGCCTGCCGTCGATGCATCGATCCCTCCTTCTTAGGCTTCGATCTGCGAGCCCGAACGACGATGGCTCCTTGCGAGCACCAGAACTCACAGCTCTCCGCATTGCACCAACCGAGACTTGCGAACCGAACGCGAGTTAGCGGTGATTTCGAGAACGAATCACGTGATCAGAAAACGCACAGCGCGTCGTGACGAGCGAAGGGGCAACTGAAGACGCCCAAAGCGGGTGTGCGTCTTCAGCTGATGAGTAGATGCGTCGACGGTCCGAGGTAGACGCAGTCACTCGAACATAGCTCAACGCAAGAGTCGTGCCGTTGCGTTTTCGTAATCGCCGGTTTTCAGATTGCGATCGTTCTGTCTCTGCGTGCATCGACCTCGTCCTCGGGAGTGATTGCACGATCGCCCCACAGTCGAGCGACGACACTCCGAGTCGACGCGACGAACGCCGCGGCCGGCGACGACACCTCGAGCTCGCGAACCCACGCAAGCCCGATGACCCGCGGAGGCAGCGGCGACTCGAAGCTCAGCACCGCGAGATCGCGGGAAAGAAGGTCGGCGGCAGAGGCCGGGAATCAGCGCTGCGCCGAAGCCCGCGGCAACAAAGCCCTGGATCATGCTGTTGTCGTCCGAGCGAAGCGCGAACTGCAATTCGATGCCTCGATTTCGCAGGTGGGTGATGACCCGCTGCGTGCTGCCCGACGACTTGAAACCGATCAGCTTCAGCTCGCTGCAGCTCGGCGAAGCGAATCGGCTCGGCCTGTGATGCGCGCGGCGAATTGCGCGGCAGCGCGAGGACGTAGTCGTCCTTCGCCAGTGCTTCGGTCTTGAGCTCTCCCCTGAAAGCGGAGCGGCAGGTCGACGAACGCGAGGTCGAGCTCGCCCTGGTGAAGAAAGCTGACGAGGCGCTCGTCTCCCGGCGTGTCCGTCAGCACGACGTCGACGCCGGGCGACGTCTCCGAGAGCTCGCGCAGAACGTGAGGCAGGCAGGTGCGCTGCGATCGTCTGGTACGTCCCGATCCTCAGGTGCGCAGCGGCGGTGGTGCCGAGATCGGCTTCAGCGAGCGCGAGATTCGTCTGGATGGCACGGGCGTGCACGAGCAGACGCTCGCCCGCATCGGTGAGGCTCAACGGCTGAGACGCACGGGGACGGTTGACGAGCTGTCGTCCCACGATTCGCTCGAGGGCTGCGAGCTGCTGGCTGACGGCCGGCTGCGAATACCCGAGGCGGCGCGCCGCCCGGTTGAACGACGACTCTTCTGCAAGCGCAAGCAGAGCAGCGAGATGGCGGACCTCGATTCCCTGCCATGCGCTGCGCCCGCCCTCTGTCATCTCGTCTCCCGAGTGACGCTGCTATTACGCGGAGGCCCACGTAGCCGCGATCACAACCTTGGACGGCGGCAGGGCAAAATAGTTGGTCGGCTATCGGGATCGGAGGAAAGACGAGCATGTCGCAAGAAGGACGCGAGCGCCCGCTTTCGGGCGCTTCACGAGAGGGAGAAGCTGTTCGTGATGCCGAACCCGTGGGACGCCGGCTCCGCCCGCCTCCCTCGAATCGGCCGGTTTCGAGGCCCTCGCGACTACGAGCGCGGGATTCGCCTGGTCGACGGGAAAGCTGGACCAGCGGGTGCCGAGGGACGAGCTCGTGGCGCACGTTTCCTTGCTGACCAGGGCGACCGGAGCTCCCGCTCAACGTGGACAGCGAGCGCTGCTACCCGGACGACCCGGGCGGTGTGACCGAGACGGTCGCCCTGCTTGCGGCGGCCGGAGCGGCAGGCTTTTCGATCGAGGACTACGACCCGGCGACCGGTGCGATCGACGACATCGACCTCGCCGCGGCGCGGGTGGCCGAGGCGGCCGAAGCCGCACATGCTCGCGACGAGCCGCTGGTGCTGACCGGTCGCGCCGAGAATCACATCCGCGGCGTCGACGATCTCGACGACACGATCGCGCGCCTGAGCGCCTACCGAGACGCCGGCGCGGACGTCGTCTACGCGCCGGGGCTGACCCGATCGACCGACATCGCGAAGGTCGTTGCGCTCGGCATCCCTGTGAACGTGCTGGCTCTGCCTGGTGGCCCAAGCCTCCACGGAGCTCGAGTCGATCGGCGTTCGGCGGGTGTCCACCGGGAGCCTCCTCGCCGGCGCGGCCTATGGTGCGCTCCTCGCCGGCGCGCGAGAGCTCCAGCAGGCTGGGACGTCGCACTATGGCGCGAACGGCCCGTCGCGTGAGACGCTCGAGGCGGCCTTTGGTAGAGAAGGGAGCGCGGAATGACCTACGTCGCAGCAGAGAGTCGTTACGAGCGGATGGATTACCGCCGCTCCGGCCGGAGCGGGCTCAGGCTCCCGGCGTCTCGCTCGGGCTCTGGCAGAACTTCGGACACGACCGGGCACTCGACACGAGTCGCGCGATCGTGCGGCGTGCCTTCGACCTCGGCATCACGCACTTCGACCTGGCGAACAACTACGGCCTGCCATACGGCTCGGCCGAGGAGAACTTCGGCCGGCTGCTGCAGCGACCTCGGCCCGTACCGCGACGAGCTGATCATCTCGAGCAAGGCCGGCTACGACATGTGGCCGGGCCCGTACGGGGAGTGGGGCTCGCGGAAGTACCTGCTGGCGAGCCTCGACCAGAGCCTGCAGCCGAATGGGGCTCGACTACGTCGACATCTTCTACTCGCACCGCTTCGACCCGGAGACGCCGCTCGAGGAGACGATGGGCGCGCTCGACACCGCGGTTCGCCAGGGCAAGGCGCTCTACGTCGGCATCTCGTCCTACTCGCGCGGCGAAGACTCGCGAGGCGCACGCGATCCTGCGCGAGCTCGGGACACCGCTCGTCATCCACCAGCCGTCCTACTCGATGCTCAACCGCTGGATCGAGCCCGAGCTCTCTCGACGTGCTCGGCGAGCTGGGAGTCGGCTGCATCGTGTTCTCGCCTCTCGCCCAGGGAATGCTCACCGACAAGTACCTCGATGGAATTCCGGAGGGCTCGCGGGCGAGTCGTGACGGTTCGCTGTCACCGAGCTTGATCGACGAGCAGGCCCTCGCCAAGATCAAGGCGCTGAACGAGATCGCGGCCAGTCGTGGACAGACGCTCGCGCAACTGGCGCTGGCGTGGACGCTCCGCGATTCGCGAGTGACGTCGACACTCGTCGGCGCCTCCAGCGTGGAGCAACTGGAAGCCAACGTCGCCACGCTCGAGAAGCTCGACCTCACGGAGGACGAGCTCGCCGAGATCGACCGCTACGCGACCGAGGCCGACATCAATCTCTGGGCTGCTTCCAGCCGTACCTGACCTCACACCAGAAGCAGCCACCCCGTTTCGAGCAGATGTGCAGCGCATCGTTCAGCTTCGCGGGGGCGAGGCTCCGGCGCTCGTCGCTGCGCTCGGCACAGTCGTCCTGTGGTCATCGGCGTTCGTCGGGATCCGTTCGGCAGGGCGCTCGCTCTCGCCTGAGGCCCTGGCGCTCGGACGGCTCCTGGTCAGCAGTGTGGCGCTCGGCGCCTTCGCCGCGGTTCGACGCGAAAGGCTGCCGGCGCGGCGCGATCTCGCGCGGATCGCCTGTTACGGCGTGCTGCTGGCTCGTCGTCTACAACATCGTCCTGAACGAGGCAGAGCGGCGCGTCGACGCAGGCACGGCGGCGATGCTCGTGAACATCGGGCCGATCCTGATCGCGCTGCTCGCAGGCCTGCTGCTCCGCGAAGGCTTCCCGCGCGGCCTGCTCGCCGGTTGCGTCGTCGCCTTCGCCGGCACCGCGATCATCGCCCTGGCCACGTCCGACGGCGGTGGCGCGGCGAGCTGGGGAGCAGTGCTCTGCGTCGTCGCAGCCTTCGCGTATGCCGCCGCCGTGATCGTGCAGAAGCCCGTGCTCATTCGGGCCTCCGCGTTCCAGGTGACGTGGATCGCGTGCACCGTCGCGACGATCGTCTGCCTGCCGCTGACGCCGCAGCTGCTTCACGACCTGCATGACGCCGACAGCAGCTCGATCGCCTGGACGGTCTATCTCGGGATCTTCCCGACGGCCGTCGGCTTCGTGCTCTGGGCCTATGCGCTCGGGCGAACGACCGCCGGCCGCATGGGCTCGATGACGTATCTCGTCCCGCCGATCGCCATCGCGCTCGGCTGGGCGTTCCTCGGTGAGACGCCGGCTCGCCTGGCCGGTCGCCGGGCGGAGCGCTCTGTCTCGCCGGTGTCGTTCTCGCCCGGCGCTGATCCGCTCTGTAACGCAACCCGGCCGGTTGAGACTGTGGCGGTATGCGACCTCCTCTGCTGCTACGTCGCCGCGGCGTGCGCGACGTTCTGGATCGGCCTCGACGCCCCAGCGGGCCGGCGTGCCACGCGTCGACCCTGACCGCGGGCTCGTCGTCCTTCCGGAGGAATCCTCTTCGACGGTCGCGGGTACGCGCTCTACGGCTTTACACGCGATCCACGGAGAAAGAGTGCATGCGCCGGCTCCTGCGCGAAGGCCTGGCCGCCCTACCTGGTCAGTTCGCGCGCGCATGCGCTCAAGCCGGTAGCGGCGTGAAGTCGCGGCTGATCGGCACGACGACCGCGTGCCGACGGGAAGCGTCAGGTGACCTATGCAGGACACCTCTCTACTACTACGTCGGTGATCGACGCCCGCGGCAGATCCTGTGCCAGAACGTGAGTGAGTTCGGCGGGGTGTGGCTCGTCGTCCGCCCGAATGGCACGTTGGTCCGCTAACCGGACCTCGTCAGCGTCCGGGAGCGCGGCCGGTCACGACCGGTGCTCTTCACGGGTCGGGCAAGGATGAACACCCGGCGACGAGTCGGGAGACTCTCGGTCCGCGGTTCGTCCGAACAAGCCGGCCAGCAGAAACGCGACGGGAACCGAGACCGCGCACCAGGTCCCGAGCCCGACGAGTGTCCAGAGCAGCCAGCCGGGCATCACTGCCTCCTCGTCGTGTTCGCACGTTCGACCTGAAGCTCGTCAGGCATGGAACGAACCACCTGATCCCTGATGCAAACATGGTCTCCTCTGACTCCTCTATCGGGAAGAGGGCGCAAGGGCAACAAATCCTGCGCGGAATCACTCGAACGAGGGACGTCTACTGGGCCGCGGGCACGGCGAGCTGCGTCCACACCGTGCCGTCCTCGACCGGTGCGGGGCATTCGGGATCGCGCGTCGAGATGCTGGCCACTACACAGACGTCGGAATACGCGCGCCCGACGACCACCGCCAGGCTGCGGTCGAACTCGCCGCCGGCGTTCGGGGCGAGCGACCACTCGGCCAGGTTTCGTCGCGGCTGGCCCGCGGCGATGCCGAACACCCGCAAGGTCATCGACCGCGCGGGGCGCTGCGGCAGATTGCGGGCCTTCAGCCGCACGAGCAGGCGCGGAGCCCTGACGAACGTCTCCCAGACGACCGACAGCTGCGGCCGCTCCTGCGGTCGCGGGACGTGCACCCGGACGCAGCCGGTCGTGTTGCCGCGCGTGTAACACGGACGGGGCTCGTCACCGACCCAGGCACGTGCGCCGACGTCGTCGAAGTCGCCTGCCGGGAGGGCGAGGTTCACGGTCTGGTCGATCTCGCCGGAGCTGTTCGGGCCGAGTGAAGCTCCGTAGAGCGGTTGGCCCGGCTCCCAGCTCTCGTGTCCGGCTCCACCGGAGGTGTGAAGCAACTGCTCGACCTCGACGACGATGTGGTCGGTGGAGCGCAGGCCGATCCCGTGGACCGAGACGGCGACGAGCGAGCCCGACTTCGGCGTCACCGTGATGCTCGGCTGAGCCCGGTCGCCCCAGGTGGCGACGCCGGCGTAGACGCCGAACACGAGCGCACCGCCGAGCACGAGGATGCCCGCGGCGACGACGCCGCGCTCCTCGTGCGAGCCCTCCTGCAACCCATAGGCGGCGACCGCCCCGAGGAACACCGCAATAGCGGCGCACCCGAATGCGCCGAAGCTCGCGAGCGGATGGTTCCGCGCCATTCGCCCAATGAGATCGCCGCTGATCGCAAGTGCGGTCAGCAGGGCACCCAATGCTGGCAGTGCGGCGAGAAGAAAGCCTGCTGCGCCCTTGGCCTCCTTCCCGATTGGGAGGAACCTCGGCATGACGGCCCAGGTACCGTTGCGCGCTTGCCGGGCCGAAGTCAACGTGGCCGAACGAACCTTTTACACGGCGGTTACACGCCGCGAATACGAGACCGGCGGCGCAGCGTTCGAAGAGAGGATGCCGACGATGAGCACCAGATCGGACACGAACCGCTGGCTCGTCCTCGTGATCGTCTGCGTGGCGCAGTTCATGGTCGTGCTCGACGCGACGATCGTCAACGTCGCGCTCCCGTCGATCCAGCAGGCACTTCACTTCTCGCCCTCGAGCCTGCAGTGGATCGTCAACGCCTACACGCTCGTCTTCGGCGGCTTTCTCCTCCTCGGTGGACGTGCGGCGGATCTCTTCGGGAGGCAGCTGCTGTTCGTCGTCGGCGTGGTCGTGTTCACCGCAGCATCGCTCCTGAACGGGCTGGCGTCGACGTCGAACGTCCTCATCGGCGGTCGAGCTCTGCAGGGCCTCGGCGCTGCGCTCGTCTCGCCGGCCGCACTCTCCATCGTGACGACGACCTTTGCGGAGGGCCGCGAGCGAACGCAAGCGCTCGGCGTCTGGAGCGCAATCGCAGCGGGCGGTGGCGCGGTCGGGCTCGTCGTCGGCGGGTTTCTCACCGACGTGCTGTCGTGGCGCTGGGTCTTCTTCATCAACCTGCCGATCGGGATCGCGGCGGTCATCCTCGCACTTCGTTACGTGCCGAACTCGCGCGCTGCCCAACGGCCCGAGACCGTCGACGTCGCCGGTGCGGTGTCGGTCACGGCCGGGCTGCTCGTCCTCGTCTACGACATCGTCAAGGCGCAGGAGTACGGCTGGACCTCGGCCCGCACGCTCGGGCTTGCGGCACTCGCCGCGCTCCTGCTCGCCGCCTTCGTCGCGATCGAGCACCGCTCGCGGGCTCCGCTGATCCGGCTCTCCATCTTCCGCACCCGTTCCCTGACGGCAGCGAACGGGGCGATGCTCTTCGTCGTCGCCGGCCTCTTCGCGATGTTCTACTTCGCGTCGCTGTACGTGCAGGACGTGCTGGGCTACAGCCCGCTGAAGGCGGGTCTCGCATTTCTGCCGGTGACCGCGGGGATCGTGATCGGCGCGGCGCTCTCGCAGGTGGCGATCAAGGCCATGAGCGCACGGCGCGTGCCGTTGATCGGGATCGTGCTCGCCTCCGGCGGTCTCTTCCTGCTCGCGCGCATCCCGACCCACGGTTCGTATCTGCCCGATCTGCTGCCGGGCCTCCTCCTGATGTCGATCGGCATCGGCCTCGTCTTCGTCCCGCTGACGCTGATCGCGACGACGAACATCGAGTCGGAGGACGCCGGGCTCGCCTCAGGGCTTCTGAACACGACGCAACAGGTCGGCGGTGCGCTCGGGCTCGCGATCCTTTCGACGCTCGCCACCAGCAAGACCAATAGCGTCGTCGATGCGCTCGGGCATCCAGCCTCGGCCGCAGAGCAGACGGTGGCGCAGGTCGACGGCTATCAGACCGCGTTCACGACGGGCGCCTTCCTGATGCTCGCCGCCGCCGCAGTCGTGATCTTGCTCATCCGCCCCGCCGACGTCGCGACGATCGACGAAGGGGAGTCCCTCACGGTTCCACGCCTAGAAGGGAATGCGTCCCGCCTCTCATCCGGCCGCTGACGGCTCGGCGTAGGCCAGGAGCCGCACGCAGCTGCCTGCGGCCGAAGCCGCCTGAGCCCGGGAGGCTGCGCCCACAGCCGCTCGGTGATCCCGAGTGCCCGCAGCTCACGGGCGAAGTCGAACGTCCAGCGCCGTTTCACCGAACCATGGCTGCCGCCGCGTCGAGAGAAAGAAATGCACGCGGTGCGACCCGGATCGCGGCAGCCTGCTTACGAGCAAGAAGAGTGGGGTCGTGTGCTGCGAGCGTCGTGCGCGATGCGTGGACGAACGGTCCATCGGGGAAGGGTGGAAGTAGCCCTCCCACGATTCGGCCGTTGCGAAGACGCCGAGATGGCGGAGCGCGATGTCGACTGCGCCGTAGCCTCCCGCCGAGACGCCGGCGAATTGCACGTCCAGCGGCGACTCGTTGGGTGGGGAAGATGCGTGTCGGTCCACGGAACGACCGTCCGGACGACGAAGTCCTCCCACGCTCCGGCCCATTCGCTCGCCGCACGCTCACGCTTCGAACCGACGGGGAGTGCCGCCCGGAGGCATGACGGCGATGAACGGGCGTATGGTTCCGGCGCTGATGAGGAGTCCGCGACGTCGGCGAGCCGGAGGCTGATGACGAACGACGACGGTGCTCCCCAGAAACCGTGCAGGAGGTAGAGGACCGGATAGTGCGTCGACGCCGAGTAGTCCGGGCGGCAGATAGACGTCGGTGTCGCGTGTGTCGGACGGGACGAACGGATTCGGGATCCGCCCCGACCAGACCGTTCCGCCGGCGGAACCCTGGTCGATCTGCCGGAAGTTCGCGAGCGGCGGATCGGTCGAGGCCCGAACCGTCCCGGCGGAGACGAGCAGGATGACCGCCGCGCCGACGCCGGCAACGATGCGTGGGCCCTTGCGTTGCGGGTCCGACGCCTTCGGCGCTTCCTCCTCTCCCGACCGGGCGAGCAGCGCGGCACCGACGACAACGGCGACGAACGCGGCAACGCGCGCGACACCGCGCGCTCCACCGGGCAGCGGCTCGCCGAAGATGATCATCCCGGCGAGGATCGGCAGCGCGTTGGTCCAGAGCGTGGCGATGCCGGCCGTGGCCAGTGCCCCGCCGCGCTGGAACGCGAGCTGAAGCGCAACGAAGGCGAGGCCGTGGCACGCGAGCAGCGCGGGCACGAAACGCGATGTGAAAGCCGTTCGTCAGCGCAGCCTTCGTTCCGACGTCACCTGCCGCATAGAGAACACCGGCTGCAGTCCCGAGGCCTGCGCCACGCGCGAAGACATCTGCCGCCGGTCCGGCCGCAACGGCGGCGGCTGCAGCGGAGACGAGCATCCAGACGGCGGCGTCCCGGAGACTCGCGTGGTGCGAGACGGTCACGGAGCCGGTGAGGTGAGATCGCGAGCAGCCCGAGGCCTGCGATCGACGTCGCCACCGCGAGCCGCTCCCTGCGCGACCGCATGCCCGCGAGCGCGGCAGAGGACCGCGAGGCCTCCCGCCGCACACGCCTGGACCAGAAGAGCGGCGCGAGCGTCAGCGCGACCACGTAGCAGGATCCAGCCGCCGATCCCGGTCCAGAAGCCGACGAGCCAGCGCCGGTTGCCGAAGAGCGAAGCGAGGGAACGCAGCGGCCGGCGCAATGACAGCGCCGGGAGCGCCGCTGCCGCTCCGTGCTGGACGAAGTAGCTCCAGTTCAGCGCGGCCGCCGACGCCAGCGCGAGCACGAGCCCGCCTGCCTGCCCCCAGGTCACTCGCGGTCTCGTCCGCTGAAGGGCAGATAGCGCCTCGGCCGCGAGCGCCGCGATCCCGACGCGCGGAAGGTCGAGCCGCTTCTCGTAGACGACGAAGCGGCGCTGCCACTGCGGGAAGAACTTCCGGTTGAAGAGCAGGAGATTGTCGAGCTGGAAGTGGCCCTTGAGCCGCAGGAGCGCGCGGCGCTGCAGCCGCTGCACCCCGAGAGGTCGGCTTCAGGCGCGAGCAGCGCCGCGAACGGCGCGAAGTTCAGCGAGACACGCTCGAACCCCTCGTTCGCGCCCACTCGATCGCGACGCACACCAGCCACTCGTTGAAGCCGTTCGGCGTCGTGCGAAGGCGCGGCATCGACGAGAGGGAGAGAGCGGAGCCGCAGCGACAGACCGCGAAGTGCAGGAACCCGGCGACCGAACCGTCGGGCGCGCGGCCGACCACGAACAGCGCGTGGTCGTCGTCGAGCCGAAAGAGCGTGTCGAGCGCCATCACGAAGCCGCGCTCGGGCTGCGCCCCTCGCCAGGATCGCGCCAGGTCCTCGAGCTCGTCGCGAAGCGACTGGTCGATCTCACTCGGGCGGACTGCAGCCGCCGTGTATCCCGCCCGTTCGAGCCGGTGCACCGACTGCCGGACTTTCCGGATCGGGCGTCCCTCGAGCGAGAACGTCGCGGTGTCCACCACCGCTTCGTCTCCGTGATACAGCGCGTGCAAGCCGTGCGCGCGGTAGACGTCGAGGGCTCCTTCCGACGCACCGAGGATGGCGACGCGCCAGCCGCGTGCATGCGCGAACAGCAGGAACGGAGCCGATGAGCTCGCCGAAGCGCTCGCGGGGACCGATCGGGTCGCCCGACACGATTGCCACGCCGCCGACGACCTTGTAGGCGAGGAACGCGGCTTCCTCGTCGTCGAAGAAGTACGACTTGTCGCCACGCAGAACGAAGGGCGCCAGCGTGTCGACTCCCAGACCGCCACCAGGTCGCGTGTCAGACGGCGGTGGTGCACCTGCAGCGCGTGCCGGTAGCGCCAGGGAGCAAGCCACGCCACGAGCAGGAGACCGGCGCCGCAAACCGTGAGCAACAGGACGGACAGCGGAAACCACTCGCCGAACGCGCCGGAGAGGTGCCCGGAGCCGCCGGTGTTGATTCCCGCCGCCGCGCGGCCCGTCTCGCGCAACGCGAATCCGAGCGTGAACGGCTGGTCGGCCATCACACGGTTCACCCAGAGAGCGATGAACGCATAGCCGAAGATGACGCCACCGAACAGCAGCGCGCGAGCTGCAAGGCGGGGATGGACGTCCGGATCCCCGGCGCGTCGAAGTCGCTGCGTCTGGCAAGCAGTGCGACCGCAACGAGGGCCGTCGCGATCGCGCCATAGCCGAAGCGATGTTGCAGATGGAGCGCGACGAGCGACAAGAGCAGAACGACTGCCACCTGCCAAGCCCGCCGCTTCCTGCGTGCAAGGCCACGCGCCGCCAGCAGGAGAGCGAGACCGAGCGGCGCGACGAGTGCCTCCGAGATGCCGTGCACATGCTCGGGCGCGAGTGCGGACACGAGCGACCGACCGCCGATCCGGAACGATGGCGTCGATGAGCCCGAGCGCCCCCGGCGGCAGCGACGAACCACGCCAGCACGAGCGGGCTGCGCGGTCGCGGCAGGTCGTGCGCGCGGCCGCCGAGCGCGCCGGCGAGCCCCGCGAGTGTCGCCGGTAGATAGACCGCCTTCTGTCCGGCCGCGGCGTGGAGGGCCTGGTGCGCGGGGATCTGGCGCACGATCAGCAGGGAGAGACCGGTTTGCAGGTAGGCCCAGCCGCCGACGCCGAGGGCGAGCAGGAGCCCGGCAGTCAGCCGTTCGGCTCGCATGATGCGCGCGATCAGGGCGAGCGAAAGCGCCGCGACTGCCCAGACTCCGAGGAAGACGATCAGCGGCACGGCGGATCGCCGTGAGAGCTCGTCGAGCGGCAGTGCGTCCGTCACCGGCGGCCCCGGCACTGCCGAATGCGGCTGGATCACGTACAGCCATCCGGTCGCAGCAAGGACGACGCCGAACGACAGGAGCGCTGCGCTCGCGATCCTTGCGGCCCTAAGCATGCTCCAGCCTCCGTGCTGCAGCGAGATACGAGCGCCGCGCCATTCCACGCCACAACGCCCAGTTGTGCCCGCCCTTCAACTCGAGGTAGGTGTGCGGAACGCGGGCCGAGCTGAGAGCAGCGGCGAACGCTCGGTTCTGGTTCCGCAGCGGATCGTCCGTGCCGGTGTAGAACCAGAAGTACGTGTGCGCGTTGCGCAGGGTCCCGGCCTCTTCACTCAGCTGGTCGAGTGGGGTGTTCGACGCGACACCCTGCAGCCGGTGCCCGAAGATCGAGTGGTTGTGCGCGGCGACCTGGTAGCCCGACCAGCTCTCGACGAGCGAGAACTCCAGCGGGTTGTGCAGCGCGATGTTGATGGCGCCGTAGCCGCCTTCCGAGAGACCACCGATGCCGCGCCCCGCGGGCGAAGCGATTGTCCGGTAGCGCGCGTCGACAGCCCGCACGACATCACGTGACACGAAGGTGGCCCAACCCTCGTAGGGCCCGAGGCCGTCGGCCCACTCCTTGTCCGTGAACGTGCCGGTCGAGCCGAAAGGCATCACGAGGATGAGCGGCTGCGCCATGTGCTTCGCGACGAGCTCGTCCTCGACGACACCCATCCGAACGGTCAGCAAGAAAGCGAGCGGTCGCCCTGGAAAGCCGTGTAGGAGGTAGAGGACCGGGTAGCGCTTGGCCGGGTGGTCCCCGTAACCGGGCGGGAGATAGACGTACACCGGCTGGCTACGGCCCCCGAGCGCGGCGCTCACGACCTTGAACTGCTGGGTGCTGCCTTTCTGGGTGACGTACGCCGGATCATGCGGCGGCGGGAAGCCACGGTAGAGCCAGTAGTTCCTTCCGTACCGGTTGACTCCGACGAATCCGACGGCGATGAAGACGCCGACCAGTGCGGCGGCGACGGGAGCGAGTCGGCGCGCGGCCGAGCGCGGCGAGCGACGCGCAATGGCCATTGCGCTCGTTCTACCTCGACCTCCGGTTAAGACCTGGTTAAGCGACGGAGAAGATCGCTACCGTCGATGGGTGCGCGTCTCGTCGCTCTTCTCGTCGTCGTGACGCTCATGGTCCTTCCGGCCGGGGTCGGGGCCCGGGTTCGAAGCCAACCGGATCAGCTTCAGCGGACGATCTACTCGCCGGCGGTCGAGGGCAGGTTGCGGCTCGCGGTCTATCTCGCCGGACGGTTACGCCGAGAGCGCCAAGAGATATCCCGTCGTGTACTTCCTGCACGGGCTGCCGGCTGCCGCGACGTCTTATCGTGGCGCCGACTTCCTTGCGCGCGCTGGAGTCGAGCGGCCGCAAGGCGATCATCGTCGCACCCCAGGGCGCTCGCGACGGAGACTCCGACCCCGGAGTACCTCGACTGGGGCACCGGGCGGAACTGGGAGACGGCGATCACGCGTGACGTCGTGCACTACGTCGACAGTCACCTCCGCACGATTCCGAACCGGCGTGGGCGCGCGATCGTCGGCCTCTCCGCGGGCGTGGATACGGCGCGGTGATCCTTGCGCTCCACCACCTGGAGGCGTTCTCGGTGATGGAGTCATGGAGCGGCTACTTCCATCCGACCGACCCTGCCGGAGAGCAGGCGCTCGATCTCGGCTCGGCGCAGGCCAACGCGAAGGCGAGTGCGCACTCCTACGTCGGCACCTTGAGACGAGGCTTCGCGCATCACCAGACGTTCTTTGCGTTCTACGTCGGCCGCGGCGACGCCTCGCTTCCGCGCCGAGAACCGGCGTTTCGACCGCGAGCTCACAGCCGCGCATGTGCCGCACCTGTTCCGTGTGTATCCAGGCGGTCACGAGCAGAGCGTGTGGTCTGCGCACGCGCAGGCCTGGCTCGCGCTCGCCGTCGACCATCTGGCCACCGGCTGAAGAGCGGCGTCTACGCCGTGACGATCTCGGCGGCGACCTGCTCTTCTTCCGTCATTCCGCTCGTCGACGTAGCGCTGCGCGTCGCCGAGTGCCGTGAAGAAACGGAAGAACGCGGCGATCGCGATCGTCAGGACGCCGATGATCCCGTAGACGAGCGCGACGTTTCCCGTGGCGCTGACCACCCAGCCACCGACGAGTGCCCCTGCTGGGATCGCCGACCACGCCAGCACGGCGGCGATGGACAGGACTCGCGACAGCAAGTGGTTCGGGACGATCGCCTGGCGCAGGCTCCCGGTGTTGATGTTGAACAGGATTCCGAGACCGCCCGCGGCGGCCCAGAACGGCAGTGCGGCCCAGAACCAGCGCATGCCGGCGAAGATGATCAGGCAGACGCCCATCAGCATCAGCGACGTCATCGCGCGAGCGCCGTGAAGCTGAAGCGCTTCCGCAGGTGTCCGGCGAGGAGGCCGGTGACTACGACGCCGGCGCTGCCTGCGGCGAAGAGCAGGCCGATCTGGCGTTTGCTCGCGTCGAGGCGCTCGTCTGCAAAGAGCACGAGCTGCGCGAACGTCGAGGCTCCGACGAAGTTGATCAGCGCCATCATCACCGAGATGTTCCGCAGGATGGGGTGCGACAGCACGTAGCGGAGGCCTTCACGGACGTCGTGCAGGATCTTCGTCGGCTCCTTCGCCTCGTCGCTCAGGTGCGTTGAAGCTCGCGCGGACGAGCGCCAGTGACAGGGCGGAGACGGCGAACGACGCGGAGTCGAACGACATCACCCACGTCAACGGCATGACCGAGAGGAGCGCGCCGAGCGAGGAGCGGCCCCGAGACCTGCGCCGCCGAGTACGTCGCCTGGATCCGACCATTGGCGGTCACGAGATCGTCGGTTGAGACGAGGCTCGGGATCGCTGCGAACTCTCCCGCGCTGAAAGCGATGGTGATCGTCGACTGGATGAACGTGACGACGTAGATCCACCACGACCGTCAGGTGCCCGAACTGCGCGACCAGCGGAATCGAGAGGATCACGATGGCGTTCACCGAGTCGAGCGCGATCATCGCCTTCTTGCGGTCGACGCGGTCCATCCAGGCGCCGATCAGCAGGCCGAACAGGAGGTAGGGCACGAAGGTCGAATGCCGTCGCGATGCCGAGGCTCAACGCCGAATGGGTCAACTGGTAGACGAGCAGCGGTATGGCCCACTGCGTGAACGAGCTGCCGCAGGTTCGAGATCGTCTGGCCGATCCAGAACTTCTTGAAGTCGGAGCTCACGACACCTCACGCAGGATCTCGAGGAACTGGTCCTGCTGCTTCGGCGCGAGCGCGTGGATCGCCGGGTCCTGCGAGATGCAGGCGACTAGGCGGCGACGCAGCCGAATACCTTCGGCGGTCAGGCGAACGATTCGAATGCGCTTGTCGTGCGTGGCCGGACGGCTCCGGACGAGGTTCCGCTCGGTGAGCTGGTCGACGACGCCGGCGAGGTTCGACGGATCGACGCCGCAACGCTTCGCGAGCTCCTTGAGCGAAGGCGTGTCGTTCGCCTCGAGGCGCCAGATGAGCTTGGCCTGCGAGTAGGTGAGGCTGAGTGTCTCGAGACACGTCCCCTGATGGTCGAGCAGGCGCGCGAAGAGATCCATCAGCCGGCTCATGATCTCCTCCTGCGGCTCCGGTTCGCCATTCATTACCGGTACTTTACCGCTGTTTCGGCGGCTGTCTAGCTGCGCTGCTGGCTTTGCCGCCAGCGGTGGAGCACCTTGGACTTCGTTGCCGACTTGGGCGGTTGCGGCTTCGGCTTCGGATCGTGCTCGTCGAGCCAGCGCGCAGCGTCATCGTCCGGTTCGAGACCGACGGAGCGCTCGCGTTCGGCGCGCTTTTTGCGCGCCACGATGCGTCAATTGCTGCTTCCGGGCCACGACCGAAGCCTAGCGGACCCCAGTGCGCGTCTCTTAACGGTTCGCTAACTAATCCGGGTGGCCGGGCGTCCAACCTCCCTGCGCGACCCCCTACAATCGAGGAGGCCATGGAACCTACTGAGGTTGCTCGTCTAGAGGGGTCGGACCGTTCCAGCGCGCGACCGCGACGGCGGATCGCTTCCTGGAGAACATCGAGACCGTCGTCCACGGCAAGCGCGACGAGATCAAGCTCGTCTTCGCCGCCATGATCTGCGGCGGGCACGTCCTGTTCGAGGACGTTCCCGGAACGGCCAAGACCGTCCTGGCGCGTGCGATCGCCCAGACGATCTCGAGGGCGCGTCGCCGTCGCGCATCCAGTGCACGCCCGACCTGCAGCCGACCGACGTCACCGGGCTCTCCATCTTCAACCAGCGGGAGCGGGACTTCGAGTTCCGGCCGGGGCCGATCTTCGCCAACGTCATCCTCGTCGACGAGATCAACCGCGCGCATGCCGAAGACGCAGTCCGCGCTGCTCGAGGCGATGGCGGAGCAGCAGGTGACGGTCGACGGACAGACGCGCGTGCTGCCCGATCCGTTCCTCCTGCTCGCGACCGAGAACCCGATCGAGTACGAGGGCACGTTCCCGCTGCCCGGAGGCGCAGCTCGACCGCTTCTTCCTCAAGACCGCGCTCGGCTACCCACCGATCGACGAGGAGATGCAGATCGTCGAGGAGCAGCGTCACGGTCATCCGCTTCGCTGGCTCGAGCCGGTCGTCGACGTGGACGACGATCCGCGCGGTGCGCGATGCGCAGTCACGACCGTCTACGTCGATCCCTTGCTGCAACGCTGGATCGTCGAGCTCGTTCGCGCCACGCGCAACCTCGACGAGGTGGCGGTCGGCGCTTCAGTGCGCGGCAGCCTCGCGCTCGAGCGCGCCGCTCGTGCGTGGGCGTTGCTCGATCATCGTCCGTACGTCGTCCCCGAGGACATCGATCGGCTCTTCGCGCCGGTGCTGCTTGCACCGTGTCGTGTTCCGTCCGACGTTCCTCGCCGAGGCGCGCCGCGTCGGCTGGAACGAGGCCGTCGAAGGGATCGAGCGCAAGTGCTTCGCAGCCGCGCCTCGGCCTGAGCCGAGCCGGTCGAGGTGCAGCCGGCTCCGGAGCCCGTGCCGGTCGCGCGTGACCAGCACTGACGTCACCTTTCCGCTGGCGCCGCGCCGGCGGTTCCGCAGATCTCCCGTTCGGCGGCATGAACAGCGTTCGTCGCGGCGTCGGGCTCGGACATCGCGGGCTCGCGCCCCTACCGCCCCGGCGACGATGCGCGCTCGATCGACTGGAACGCGTCCGCGCGCCTGTCCTCGGCGCACGGCGCGCGACGAGTTCATCGTCCGCGAGTACATCGCGGAGGAAGCGCCGCGGGTCGTTCTGCTCTGGGACCGCCGTCCGGCGATGTCGCTCTTCCCGAGGCCGTTACCGTGGCTCGCGAAGCCCGAGGCCGTGCGCGTCGCGGCGGATCTCGTCTCCGAGGCGACTCTCGCGGCGCGCGGCTTTCTCGGCTACCTCGATCTCGACGACGAGAAGGCGACGTGGGTCGCGCCGCGGTCCGAGCACGAGCTGCCGGATGCGGCACGACAGCGGAGCCTTTCGCGCATCCGAGGACAATCTCGCGCACGCGTTCGACTTCCTCGCGCGGCAGCACCCACCGCTTCCAGGCGGAACGTTCATCTTCGTCTTCTCCGATTTCCTCGCACCGTCTCCGACGACACCTGGGTGTTCACGCTCGAGCGCGGCTGGGACGTCGTTCCGGTGATCGTGCAGGACCCTGTCTGGGAGCGAAGCTTCCCGGAGGTCGGCGGTGTCGTCGTGCCGTTGCACGACCGGTCGACGGGGCGTTTCGTCTCGGTTCGGCTGACCGACCGCGAGGCCATTCGCCGTCGTGAGGAAAACGAAGCGCGCTCGGAGGACCTGCTGCTGCGCCTGCGTGCGCTCGACCTCGGCCCGGTGGTCGTCTCGACCACCGATCGTGAGCAGATCTTCCAGGCGTTCCTCGAGTGGGCGGACGAGCGCATCATCTCGCGGGGTCGCTGGTGGTGAGCAGGCGCCGTAACTGGATCGTCGTGGCGGTCGCGGCGCTCACGGTCGCCGCCGCGATCGTGCTCGCGGTCGTGCTCACCGGCAGTTCGACCCGAAGGCCGTCCCGGAGCACGCGCTGACCGCCGAAACTTCCCTGTCGCAGTCGGGCGCGCTCTTCGCCGATCCACTGCGCGCGACGATCGAGGTGCTCGTCGACCGAAAGCGCGTCGATCCTGCGCGCGTCGGTTTCAACGTCGGCTTCGAGCCTTACTCGCGGATCGGCATTCCGCGCGTCTCGCCCGTCACGACACCGATCGGCTGACCCAACTCGTGTTCACCACCGATCTCGTGTGCTCGACCGACGCCTGCCTGCCGAAGGGCCGCAGCAGCAGCATGAGGATCCGCTTCGCGCAGGCCCAGGTCTTCTACTTCCCGCGGGACGGCAGTGGACGGAAGACGCTCAAGCTCAACTGGCAGCCGCTGACGCTCGGCACCCGGACGACCCCCGCCGATCTCGCCGGGCGACGATCCGTTCTCGCAACCGATCTGGCACGCGTCGACCGATCCGCTCGCGCGTGTCGTACCGTTTCTCGCCGTCCGTGTTGAAGACCGTGCTGCTCGTGCTCAGCGCGCTTCTCTTCGCGGGCGCGGCCTTCGCCCTCTGGCGGGTCCTGCGTGCACTGCAGGGGCGGCTGCGGCTGCCGCTCCCGAGCGCCCTCGAGCGGGCGGTCCGGCTCGTCGAGCGGACCGAGAAGCCAGGGAAGACGCAGCTGCGAAACGCAAGGCACTCGAGCTTGCTGTCACGCGAGCTGACGCGTAGCGGCGAGACCAGCTGGCCCTCGCCGCCCGTGAGCTCGCCTGGGCGGAACCGACGCCGATCCCGGCAGCCACTCAGCCGTTGACGCTGGACGTCCGGCGTCTGATCGAGCAGCGGTCGAACGGACATGGCGCGTAGCCCGCTTCCAGCGCGCACGCGCGGCCCGGCGATCCCGCTCGCGAGCACTGCCGAGCTGGCCGGCCCGGCGCGCCGGACGCTCGTTCTGCGGCGTCGCGCTCGCCGTCGTGCTGCTCGTGCTTGGTGCTGCTCGCGAGCGAGACGGGCCGAAGCAACGCGGCGGCAGCACGCGGGCTCTTGCCCGGTGGAGGAACCGGCATGCTCGTGCTCGACGTGTCGCGCAGCATCAAGCCGGAGCGAACCGCACGATCACGCAACGTGTTGCAGCAGCTGATCAGGTCGCAAAGCCGGCTTGGGCTGGTCGCATTCTCGGACATCGCCTACGAGTTGCTGCCACCCGGAACGCCGTCGCCGGGAGCTGCGCTCCCTGCTGCGGTTCTTCGCGCCCGGACCGCCGCGGCCGGACCCGACGGGCCACCGCCGGAATCCGTGGTCGAGCAGCTTTTCCGGAGGCACCCAGATCTCCTGGGGCTGATCCTCGCGCATGACGCGCTCGTTCGGGCCGGCAATCCTCGCGGCTCGATCCTGCTCGTCAGCGACCTCGACACCGCACCCGACGACGTCCCGCGCGTCGCTCAGACGTTCAACACGTTCCGAAGCCAGGGCGTGAAGTTCCGGATCGTCGCGCTCACGCCGCGCGCGGACAACCTGTCTCTCTTCCAGAATCTCGCGGGACGCGACGCATTCGTGCCTCACGTCAGCTCTGTCGCAAGCGGCGTGGGGACACACGGGAGGTGCGTTGCAGGGCCGGACTCCTGGTCGCTCATCTTCATCGCCGTGCTCGTGCTGGTCGCGCTCGCCGCGAACGAGCACTGGAATGGGCGTCTACCGGTCCCGAGGACGCAGTCATGATCCGGTGGGCCACAGCCTGCGTCGTCGCCCTGACCGTGGCGATCGTCGCGCTGCTGCTCGCACTCGACGTCGGGCGCTGGCAGACGACGATCTCGCGTGACGACGTGCGCTTCAAGGCGACGCCGACCCGCGCGAATCTCTGGCAGCCCGACGAGCTCCTCCCGTTTCACGCGGCGCGATCCCTGTTGCGGCTCGACGACGACATCGAGTACCGCCAGACGCTCCGGAACTTCTGGCTCGCCCGCCCACATGCGAGCTCCCTCACGCAGCTGAATCTCGACGCGTTGCGTAGCGAGGCGATCGTCACGCTCGCGAACTTCGCACGGGAGCAGAAGGAGCCGCTCCGCCGGGGCCAGACCGCGAACCTCCTCGGCGTGATGGGACTTGGCCTCGCGACGACCGACGACCCGGGCCAGCGCCTTCGCTTCCTCCTCTACGCGTCGCGGGCCTTCCGCGGTGCGCTCACCGCAGATCCGAACAACGAGGACGCCAAGTTCAATCTCGAGCTGACGCTGCGCCTGCTGCAGCGCCAGCCCACGCGGACGGGCGGCGGCACCGCGCACGGGCCGGGACGCGCATCGGGCGCAGCCCTCGCGCAACCCGGCAGCGGCTACTGATGACGTTTCTCACGCCACTCGCGGCCCTGGTCGTTCTGGTCGTGGTCGTGCCGCTTGCCGCGTACGCGCTGCTCCGAGCTGCGCGCCCGCCGCGTTTCGCGCGTCTTGACGCTGACACCGCCGTCGTTTCGCTCGCGGCCGGGCATTCCACTCGCGATCGTCGCAGTGGCCGCGCTGCTTCGCCTTCGCGGCCGCGCAGCCCGTCGTCGCGGGCACGCAGAAGCGAGGTGGGCGGTCGGACGCAGAGGTCTTCTTCCTGTTCGACTCGTCGCGGTCGATGCTCGCCAAGCAGAGCTTCGACTCGCCGACGCGTCTCGCGCGCGCGAAGGATCTTGCGCTGCACCTCCGCCAGAGCCTCGCGGACGTCCCCGTCGGTATTGCCTCACTCGACCGATCGCGCGCTCCCGGATCTCTTTCCGACGCTCGATGCGCAGGTCTTCGCGTCGACGCTCGAGGACTCGATCGGAATCGAGCGCCCTCCGCCGAGCGGCACGGAGAAGCTTGCGACCGATTTCGGCGAGTTCGGCTCGATCGGCGCGAACAGCTACTTCAAGCCACAGGTGTCGAAGCGGCTGCTCGTGATCTTCAGCGACGGCGAGCCGCTCGTTCGACGCGAACAAGCTGGCCGGGAAGCTGCGCGCCGGGCACGTCCGCGTGCTGTTCGTTCACCTCTGGGACCCGCGCGAGAGAATCTTTCTCACCTCGAAGGCGCAGGATCCTGGCTACCGGCCCGATCCGGCAAGCCGGCGCGAGGCGGCCCAGGTCGCAGCCGCCGGCGACGGCAAGGTGTTCCACGACGGCGACGGCGACGCGCTTGCCTCGGCGGCGAAGGGCGTGCTCGGCAGCGGTCCCGCCACGACGACGAGAGCAGCGCACGCGGGTCTCCCTTGCGCCCTACGTAGCGCTGTCGGCTCTGTTCCCGCTCTCGTTCGTGCTCTACCGGCGGAACTTCGCCTAGCTCAGGATCGACTCGTCGAACCACGTCCAGGTGTCGGACATGGTCACGGACGTGTGACGAACTTTCCACAGGGTTCGACTGGACGCGGCGTCTACCATCACCGTGTCGAATATGACCGGCCGGACGGCCAGAGGGGCTCGGAGTCGCTGCCTGCATCGCGGCGATGCTCTGCGTGTCGCCGCCGGCTCACGGCGGCGTTCGCGACGACACCGCATGGCTCAGGCGAAGCTCGATGCCGGTGGCAGTCTCGTTCTGCCGCGCCTTCCGAACGGGGAGTGCTACGAGACACGCGGCCTCTGGGTCTCGCACGACGACACGACCGTTACGTCCGACGGAGCGTGCGTGGTCGCGCTCGGGCCCGGCGAGGGTCGCATTCCGAGAGGCGACGGGACGTTCGTGCGCGCGAACGCGGTCTTCTTCGTCGATCACTCCGACGTGCGCAAGCCCTTGCCCGTCAGGATCTCGATCAGCGGGCTGCATCTCACCGTTCCGGCGGCAACGCGCATGCACGGGATCAGCGTGCTCGGTCACGAGGTGACGCTCAGCGGCCTTGCGATCGACGGCGCTCCACTCACCGATGTGCGCATCGGCGCCGGGCACGAAGGGCTCAGGAGGAATGTCGGGCCGCGTCGAGCTCACCGACTCGTCGCTCTCGGGCGGCCAGCGCGACGTCGTCTCGATCTTCGGTGCCGTGGGGCTGCGCGTCGCAGACAATCTCCTCTCCGGTGCACGCGGGCGGCGGGGCCGCCGGCCTGCATATCCGGGCGGCCGATCGCGGCCAGCCGACACTCGACGTGCACGTTGCCGGGAACAAGGTCGTCGGCAACGCAGGCCCCGGGATCTTCCTGGACCTCGCGCCGGCGAACGGCCTACCCGTCATCGCATCGGGAATCGAGCTCGTCCGCAACGAGCTCGTCGGGAATGCGCGGAAGGCCCCGCCTGACCGCCGCGCCGGCATCGTGATCGCCGGCGGACAGAACGACGGCAAGGGCCAGGTCGTTCTCGCAGAGAACCTGTTTCGCGGCAACCGCGGCCGGGCGCTTCTGACGCGCAAGGGATCGGGCGGTTGCGGTGGCCGCCGGGCCCGCGGACCACGGCGCCGACCGCGGGCGGCGCCGAGCGCGACGACACGGCGTGGCTGCAGGCGCGACTCGACCGCAGCGCGGGAACCATCTTCCTGCCGAAGCTGCCGAACGACACCTGCTACGCGACCCGCGGATTGTGGGTGTCGCACGACCGGACCACGATCACCTCGGACGGCGCGTGCATCGTCTCGCTCGGCCTCGGGCCCGTCCGTCCGCACTCGATCGACGGCGACCCGATCGCGGCGAGCGCCGTGTTCTTCGTCAACCGGTCCAAACCGTCGAAGCCGGCGCCGGTGGGCGTCACGATCTCGAACCTGAAGATCGTCGTTCCCGACGGTCAGTCGATGTACGGCGTCGCGGTCTTCGGACATCAGATCACGCTGAGCCACCTCGACATCGGCGGAGCGCCGAAGGACGCACGTCACGATCAGCGGACGGGGCAACGGCAACTCGTACGCGGGCAGCGTGTCGATCCTGGACTCGACGCTCAGCGGCGCGAGCCGGAACGCGATCTCCGCCACCGCCGTGATCGGGCTGCACATCGAGCGCAACACCATCGTCGGCGTGCGGGACTCGCCCCCGGACAGCCCGCGGCCGGCATCGACATCGAGCCGGACGATCGTGGCCAGCCGGCCCTCGACGTGCACATCGTCGGGAACACGATCCGAAGAAACGCGGGGCCGGGCGTCATGCTCGAGCTCGAGTCGAACGACGGCCCGGCAGTCGTCGCGACGAACCTCGAGATCAGCGGCAACACGATCGTCGAGAACGCGCTCAAGCGCTCACCGCCGAAAGCGCGCCGGCATCGTCCTCGCAGGCGGGCCAGGATGGAGGCCAGGGGACTTTGGTGCTCAAGGACAACACCGTGCGGGGTAACGGTGGGCCTGGGATCCTCGGCAGCCGCCTTCGTCTGGTCGTACAGGCGAGCGGCAACGATCTTGGCGGCAACGAAGGTGGTCCTTCGCGCGGCTTGTAGGTAGGTCGCGCTTAGGCGGTAGCGGCGCGCGGCCGGTTGACGAACACGTTGTCGAGCGCCGAGCGCAGGCCGACGGCCAGGGCGCCCATCAAGACGGCCGACTCGCCGAGCGTCGAGATCTCGACCCGTGGCGCATAGGGAATCCAGGCGGCCAGCAATCTCCGCACCGGCGTCAGGAGCAGATCGCCGTTTGTCCCGAGCCCGCCGCCGAGGACGACGAGGGCAGGGTCGGCAACAGCGGCGATCGGAGTGATGTGCGCTGCGATGCGGCGGGCGACTTCCTCGACGATCGTGCGTGCCAGTGGATCACCGCTCCGTGCAGCCGTGAAGATCGCACGCGCGGGTCGTACGGCGGCGTCAGGCGAGGTCGCGGTCGAGCCGGACGGGAGCGATGCGCGCCGCCAGCGCTACAACGCCGTCCGCCGAGGGATCGACCTCCTCCGCCAGTCCGGCCAGTGCCCAGTCGACCTCTCCGGCCGCGCCGTGATTGCCGCGGTGAAGCTCCCCGCCGAGGACCAGCCCCATGCCCATGCCGGTGCCGACGGAGAGAAACGCGAAGTCGTCGACCCCCTGCGCGACACCGGCCCAGTGCTCCCCACAGCCGCGAGGTTCACGTCGTTCTCGAGTGTCACGTCGATGCCCCAGCTGCTCGCGAAGCTCGTCGCCGAAGGCGCGGCCTTCGAGCCCGAGGATGTTCGGCGTCGTCAGTTGCAGCGTCCCTTTCTTTGCGTCGACCACGCCCGGAACGCCGAGAACGACACCATCGATGCGCTCGACCGGAAGCTGCGCGGACGCAATCAGGGATTCGTGCAGCCCGCAGATCGCAAGCAGCGCCCCATCCGCGTCGGCGCCGCGCAACTCGACGTCCTGACGGGCGCGCACCTGACCGGCGAGGTCGCAGACAGCTCCTCGCAGGAACCGTGTACCGAGGTCCAGGCCGAGCACGTAGGCGGCGTCGGGGACCGGCTCGAAGAAGACGGCCCCGTACCTCGGTCCTCCGGGGGCGTCGGCGGCCTCCCGGACGAGCCCGGCGTCGAGCAGCGACTGGAGCGCCAGCGAGACGGTCGGCTTCGAGATCCCCGCGCGGCGTGAGATCTCGGCCCGCGAGATGGGGGCGAGGGCACGGATCGTCTCCAGCACCGTCCGCTCGTTCAGGTGCTTGAGCAGCGGCGGCGTCGCGCGGGCTGGGGGAGCAGTTTCCGCCATCTTGTCAAGGAAGTTAACTCCGCAAGCCCGATTCTCGTCAAGCTTGACTCCATTTCGAGACAGTCGTGAGAGTCCTCGTTCGGAAACCTTACGAGATCCAGGACGCCGGCTAGAGCGAAGAAACCGGGACTGGAGCGCGAGACCGGGGTCGACGACAATCACCCCAAGAGGAGGGCAGGGTATGAGACGCGTGGGGATCGGGTTGCTCGTGGCGCTTGTGCTCCGGAGCCGCCGTCATCGCGGCCACCGCGAGGACTACTCGGCCAACGCCGGTACGTCTGCGGCGAAGGCCAAGAACATCACGATCTGGGTGGGCTGGAGCGCTGCGGAGCTCAAGGCCTTCAAGAGCCGTCGTGGCGGAGTACGACAAGAAGCATCCAGAAGTGACCGTCAAGGTCGTCGGCGGCATCAACGACGACAAGATCATCGCCGCGATCCGCAGCGGCAAGGTGCCCGACGTCGTCAGCTCGTTCACATCGGCGAACGTCGGCAGCTACTGCAACTCGGGTGCGCTGGATCGACCTGAAACCGTTCCTGTCGAAGGACAAGATCGACGTCAACATGTTCCCGAAGGCGTCGCGGTACTACACGCAGTACAAGGGCAAGCGGTGTGCCTTGCCGCTGCTCGCCGACGTCTACGGCTTCTACTACAACAAGAAGATGTTCAAGGCGGCCGGGCTCACGAGCCGCCGAAGACGATGTCGCAGCTCACGGCCTACGCGAAGAAGCTGACGAAGAAGAACTCGGACGGCTCGATCAAGGTCGCCGGGTACAACCCCTTCCTCGGTTTCTACGCAGGCAATGCTCCCGACCTGAGTGCCTACGCGCCGCTCTTCGGCGCCAAGTACGTGGACGGAGGCGGCAAGTCGATGCTCTCGCGGGATCCGGCCTGGAACCGGATGCTGAAATGGCAGAAGAGCCTCGTCGACTGGTACGGCTACAAGAAGCTCGCAAGTTCAACGCGGAGCGGCGGACGAAATTCTCCGCGTCTCACGCGTTCGAGATCGGCAAGCTCGCGATGATGATCGACGGCGAGTGGCGGGTCGCGTTCATCGGACCGAGCATCCGTCGCTCGACTACGGCACGGCGCCGGCGCCGGTCGACGATGCCCATCCCGAGCTCTACGGGGCCGGTTACGTCGAACGGCACGATCATCGGCATCCCGAAGGGCGTGAAGAACAGGACGAGGCGTGGGCGCTGGTCAAGTACCTGACGACCGACAGCCACGCGCTGGCGATGTTCTCGAACGGCGTGCGCAACGTTCCGACGACGAAGGCATCGTTGTCGTCGAAGGAGCATCAAGCCGGACGCGCACTTCAAGACGTTCCTGAAGATCTTCGCGAACCCGAACTCGAAGACCACGCCGATCACGGCGGCCGGAAACGCGTACGGATCGCTGATCCAGGCGTTTGCGGTCAAGTATCAGGCCGGTCACGCAGGCGACCTGCAGGGCGGCCTGAAGAAGCTCGACAAGCAGATCGACGCCCAGCTCGAAGCAGGCACAGGCGGGCGGAGTGCCGTAATGGTGAGCGTCGTTACGGCTGCTGCTGTGCCGACCTCGGGGCGCGCGGGCTTCGCCCGCGCGCCTTCAAATGACCGGGATAACCGTTCCGGCGGTCCGCGCACAACCGGTCGACCGGACGCGGGCGAAGCGAAAGGCGGCCTGGCGTCGACGCCGCCTCGTCCTGCTGTTGATGGCGCCGTGGCTCGTCGGCTTCTCGGTCTTCTTCGGCTACCCGCTCGTGATGAGCGTCTACCTCTCGTTCACGCACTACGACCTGCTGTCTCCGCCGAAGCTGGATCGGGATCGGCGAACTACCAGTACCTCTTCACGCAGCGACCCGCAGGTCGGACCGGCGGTGAAGAACACCCTCTGGATCATCGCGATCATGGTCCCGCTGCAGGTGCTCTTCGCCTTCGGCGTCGCGACGATGCTGCGCGCGCGCGCGCCGCGGCGTCGGGCTTCTTCCGCACGATCTTCTATCTCCCGGCGCTCGCGCCGCCCGTCGCCGCGACGCTCGGCGTTCGTCTACATCCTCAACCCGGCGACGGGGCCGGTGAACATCCTGCTCCAGCACGCTCGGCATCGACGGCCCGCTCTGGTTCCAGTCGCCGGAGTGGTCGAAGCCGTCGCTGACGCTGCCTGGGACTCTGGGGCGTCGGGAACATCATGATCATCTTCCTCGCCGCCGTCCTCGACGTCCCGCAGACACCTCTACGAGTCGGCGGAGCTCGACGGCGCAGGCCCGTTCCAGCGCATGCGCTGGGTGACGCTGCCGACGATCAGCCCGGTGATCCTCTTCGCGGTCGTGATCGGGCGTGATCGCACGGCCTGCAGTACTTCACGCAGGCCTATGTCGCGGCGAACGTCGCGTCGGGCCAGGCCTCCCAGGCCGGTGATCAGACCGTCAGCAACCTCGGCTATCCGGAGGGCTCGACGCTCTTCTATCCGGTGCTGCTCTACCAGCACGGATTCCGCTACTTCAACATGGGCTACGCGTCGGCGATGTGCGATGCTGTTGCTGCTCGTCGCTTTCGCGGTCACGCGTCGTGATCATCCGCAACTCGCGGCGCTGGGTGCACTACGCGGGGGCGTCCGAGTGACCAGCGCCACGGTCACCGCGGCGCAGCCCCTGCGCGCGGCGACAGCCTGCCGGCCGCCGATGCGCCGGCGGCGCTTCCTGCTCGCGGTCGGCGAACCACAGCCTGCTCATCGCCGCGGCCATCGCCTTCCTGGCGCCGTTCGTGTTCATCGCGCTGACCGTCGCTGATGACCAACGAGCCAGGCGCTGTCCTCGACAGCTCTGGCCGCATCCGTTCCGCTGGCAGAACTTCGTCGACGTCTTCCACCAGGCGCCGATCTGGCGCTGGGCCCTGAACACGATGATCTACGCCGTGCCTCGCCACGCTCGGCGTGCTGGTCTCGAGCATTCCCGGTCGCGTATGCGCTGTCGCCGCATCCGCTGGCGCGGCCGCGACGTCGCGTCTTCGTGATCGTGCTGATCGCGCTGATGCTGCCGCCGCGAGGTGTCGGTCGTGCCGCTCTACGTCATGTGGGCGAAGCTGGGCCTCGTCGGCGGCGCTCGGGCCGCTGATCATCCCGAACTGGTTCGGCGACGCGTTCTCGATCTTCCTGCTCCGCCAGTTCTTCCTGACGATTCCCGAGGAGTACCTCGACGCCGCGCGTGTCGACGGCTGCGGCGAGCTGCGCATCCTGACGCACGGTCGTCCTCCGGCTCGCGAAGCCGGCGATCGCTGCGGTCGCGCTGTTCTCGTTCCTCTACACGTTCAACGACTTCTTCCTGCCGCTGCTGTACACGCGCGAGAACCCGAGCAACTGGGTGCTCTCAGATCGGCCTGTCGCAGTTCCGCATCGCTGCACCAGGTGCAGTGGAACCTGACGATGGCGGCCACGCTGCTCGTGATGGCGCCCGTGATCATCGCTCTTCTTCCTCGCGCAGAAGGCGTTCGTCGAGGGCGTCACGCTGACGGGGGTGAAGGGATGAAGATCGCCGTCATCGGCGGCGGCTCGACGTACACGCCCGAGCTCGTGTCCGGCCTCTCGCGCGAGCGAGCCGCATCGACGTCAGCGAGCTCGTGCTGCACGACATCGACGCGGAGCGGCGCGAGGTCGTCGGCGGGCTCGCGCAGCGGATGCTCGACCGGCAGGGCTACGCAGGCAGGCTCGAGATCACCGACGACCTCGACCGCGCGGTCGACGGCGCCGACTTCGTCCTGATCCAGATCCGCGTCGGCGGGCAGGACGGCCCGGCTGTCGGACGAGACGGTGCCGCTCGCCGTGCGGCTGCATCGGCCAGGAGACGACCGGCGCCGGCGGCTTCGCGAAGGCGCTGCGCACCGTCCCGGTCGTGCTCGAGATCGCCGACCGCGTGCGCGAGCGCGCAGCCGACGGCGCTGGATCGTCGACTTCACGAACCCGGTCGGCATCGTCACGCGGTCGTCTGCTCGATCACGGCCACCGCGCCGTCGGCCTCTGCAACGTCGCGATCGGGTTTCAGCGGACGTTCGCGAAGATGCTCGGGAGTCAGAGCCGGAGCGTGTGCAGATCGACCAGGTCGGGCTCAACCACCTGTCCTGGGTCCGCGTTGTCCGCCTCGACGGGGAGGACGTGCTCGCCGGACCTCCTCGCGGCGCACGGCGACGAGATCGCCGAGATGTCCGGCGTGGCGCGGCGCCTGATCGACGAGCTCGGCGTCGATGCCCGTCGTACTACCTGCACTACTTCTACGGACACGACCAGGTAGCTCGCCGAGCAGCTCGGCGGAGTTCCGCGCGCGACGACCGTCGCGGAGATCGAGCGCGAGCTGCTGGAGATGTACCGCGACCCGAACCTCGTGGAGAAGCCGGCGCTGCTCGAGCAGCGCGGCGGCGCGTTCTACAGCGAGGCCGCCATTGGGCTCGTCGGCGCGCTCGCGACCGACAGCGGCGACGGCGCACGTGGTCGACGTGCGGAACGACGGAACGGTCGAGGGCCTCGCGGACGACGACGTCGATCGAGGTGCTGTGCGCACGTCGGCGCAGGCGGCGCGAAGCCGCTGCCGCAGCCGGCCGGTCGCGCCGGAGCTGCTCGGGCTCGATGCAGCACGTCGACCGCCTACGAGCGGCTCGCTGCAAGCGCGGCCGTGACCGGCGATCCGGCAATCGCGCGCAAGGCGCTGCTGACGCATCCGCTGATCGGCCAGCATCCGCTGTCGGAGGAGCTCGTCGACCGCCTGCTCGAAGCGGGCTCGAGCATCTCCCGCAGTTCCACGCGGAGACCCGCGCATGAGCCGCGCGGCGGTGCTCGCCGTCGACGGCGGCAACTCGAAGACCGACCTCGCGCTCGTGCAGCGCGGACGGCGTCGGTGCTGGCGCTCGTGCGCGGCCGCGCCAGCTCGCCTCACCACCTCGGCATCGACGGAGCTCTGCGCGGTGCTCGAAGGCCTGCTCGGCGGAGGCGCGTGCGCGAGGCGCAGGCTCGGCGATCGACGCCGGCGCGTCGCCGAGGTCGCCACGCTGCTGCATGGCGGGAGTCGACTTCCCCGTCGAGGAGGACGTCGTGCGCGAGGCGATCGAGCAGCGCGGCTGGGCCGCAGCGGGTTCACGTCGGCAACGACACGTTCGCCGTCCTGCGGGCGGGCACCGAGCGCGGCTGGGGCGTCGCGGTCGTCGTGCGGCGCCGGCATCAACTGCGTCGGCGTGGCGCCGGACGGCCGGCACGCGCGCTTCCCGCGCTCGGCGCGATCACCGGCGACTGGGGCGGGGGCTACGACGTCGGCCTCGCCGCCGTGTCGGCCGGCGCCCGCAGCGAGGACGGCCGCGGCCCGCGCACGACGCCTCGAGCGCGCGCGTGCCGGCGCACTTCGGCCTGACGCACGCCGAGCGAGCTGGCCGAGGCGATCCACGCCGGCCGAGATCGCGCAGCGTCGCGTGATCGAGCTCGCGCCGCGTCGTGCTCGCCGAGGCCGCGGACGACGCCGTCGCGGCGGAGATCGTCGAGCATCTCGCCGCGGAGGTGGTCGCGCTCGCCCGGGTCGCGCTGACCCGGCTGGATCTGCTCGACGAGCCGGTCGAGGTCCTCCTCGGCGGCGGAGTCCTGCAGGATGCCGACGGCGCGCCTGCTCGCCGCGATCGACTCGGCTTGCGCGAGGTCGCTCCGCAGCGTCACCGTTCGACGCGACCGCGTCGCGCGCGCGATCGTCGGCGCAGCGCTGCTCGGGCTCGACCAGCTCGAGCGCGGACGCCGACGCGCAGGCCCGGCTCCGGCGCGAGCTCGGCACGGCGTTTTCCCAGCTCGAAGGAGTGGCGAGCGTTGGCTGAAGTCCGATTCGTGCAGGCGACGAGGGTCTATCCGGGCAACGACGCGCCCGCAGTCGACGCACTCGACCTGGACATCGCCGACGGCGAGTTCATGGTGCTCGTCGGGCCGATCCGGCTCCGGACAAGACGACGGCGCTTGCGGATGCTCGCCGGCCTCGAGGAGGTCGACGCCGGGTCGGTCTTCATCGGCGAGCCGCGACGTCACCGACGTCGCCGCCCAAGGAGCGCGACGTCGCGATGGTCTTCCAGAACTACGCGCTCTATCCGTACCTCGACGGTCGCGGCGAACATCGGCTTCCCGCTGCGGATCGCGAGGGTGAAGAAGGCGTGCGCGAGCAGCGCGTGCGACGAGGTCGCCGCGCTGCTCGGGCTCACCGAGTACCTGGAGCGCAAGCCCGGGCAGCTCTCAGGCGGCCAGCGCCAGCGGGTCGCGATGGGGCGCGCGATCGTGCGCAGCCGAGGGTCTTCCTGATGGACGAGCCGCTCTCGAACCTCGACGCGAAGCTCCGCGTGCAGATGCGGGCGGACATCGCCGCGCTGCAGTCGCGGCTCGGCGTTACAACGGTGTACGTGACCCACGACCAGTCGGAGGCGATGACGCTCGGGCACCGGGTCGCCGTGCTGCACGACGGCCGCCTCCAGCAGTGTCGGTCACGCCGCGCACGCTCTACGAGCGTCCGGCGAACGTCTTCGTCGCCGGCTTCATCGGCTCGCCTGCGATGAACCTCTGCACCGTGTCGCTCTCGAACGGAACGGCCTCCTTCGGCGGCGTCGACGTCCCCGCTGCCAACCGGCGTGCGCGGGCAACGGGAGATCGACGCTCGTGATCGGCGTGCGGCCCCGAGTCACTCGAGGTGGCGGCAGACGGGATCCCCGCGAAGGTGGACGTCGTCGAGGACGTCGGAGCCGATGCGTTCGTCTTCTGCAGCACCGAGCTTGCCGGGGAGACGATCAAGCTCGTCGCGCGCACGGAAGTGCGCAAGGCACGCCGAAGCAGGGTGAACGCGTGACGCTGCGTCCGCGTCCCGACGAGGGCGCACCTGTTCGACTCCGCGAGCGGCGAGCGGCTGGATCACTGATGGCGCCGGCCGCCGTTCCGCAGCCCGACCCGCACACGCCGGGCGAGCTGTTCCGCGGCGAGATCAGGAGCAACCGGCAGCGCTCCTTCGGCTGCTCGACCACGAGGCGGAGTTTGCCGCCGTGACGAAGGCTGCATGGTGGACCCGGGCCCCCTCGGTCGTGCGTCTCGTCGGCCACGGCTCCTCCGACGCGGCCGCGTCGTACGGCGTCTACGCGTTCGGCCTGCTGCCGGGCTGGACCGCCATGCGCGACTCGATCTCGCTGACCGTGTACTACGACGCGAAGCTCGATCTCTCCGACTCGGTGGTCATTGCACTCTCGCAGTCGGGCGAGACACCGGACGTGGTCGAGTACGTCAAGCGTGCGCGTGCGAGGTGCGCTCACCGTCGCGATCACGAACGGAAGCCTCCGGTCTCGGCGCAGGCCGCGGATGCGACGTTGCCGCTCGCGGCCGGCCCGAGCGCGCCGTCGCCGCGTCGAAGACGTTCCTCAACACGCTGGCGCGCTTGCGCTGCTCGCGGGCGGGGCTGCGGGCAGAGGCGCCGAGATCGGCGCCGGCCTGCGCCGCGTGTCCGAACAGCTGGCGGAATCCCTCGAGCCCCTCGAACGCGCAGTGACCAACGTCGCGATCGCGTTCGCCTACGTGGGCAGGATGTACGTGATCGGACGCGGCATCGAAGTTCGGGACCGCGCGCGAGGTGGCCTTGAAGCTGACGGAGACCCTGCCGCGTCGCGGCTGAGGCCTCTGACCGCAACCGATCTCGCGCACGGGCCGATCGCTGCGGTGGACGCACTCTTTCCGGTCTGGACGATCGCTTCTCGCGACGGGAGCCTGCCGATCGTGGTCGATGCCGCCAACCGGTTGCGCGAGATCGGCGCCACCGTCGTGGCGAGCGGCAATGCCGCTGCAGAGATCGAAGGCGCTGCCTACGTCCTGCCGGTGCCGAGCCGGCGCACGCGATCCTGTCGCCGCTCCTCTCGGTCGTGCCGGGCCAGCTCTTCGCGGGGCGCTCGCCCTTGCCAAGGGCCTCGACGCCGGACTATCCGGTCGGGCTCAGCAAGGGTCACGCGCGCTGCGCTGAGCCCCGGCCAGGCGGCCTTTGGCTCCAGCAGTGCGGCTATCCCCTCAATTGAGGTAGCTCGATCGGGGGTAGACGCGCACCCCGGATCTGACGACTCTGTCAGAGGAGAACTGCGGCACCATGACTATGTTCGAGACCAGCCAAGCGGCGTCGGCGACGCCCACCGCGCCCCCGTTCAGCTCTGCAGAGATGCGGAGCTATCCACTAGGCACGCTCGTGTACCGGTCTGGCTTGATGCCGCTCGACGCCGTCCAACCGCGCGCTGGCCGGAAGCGGCGGAGAGCGGACGGCGGCTCGGCGAGGTCCTGCTCGGACTACGGTCTGCCCGAGCGAGACCTTACGCGCCTGCTCGCGGCTCAGCATGGACGGGAGTTCGTCGACTCTCACCGAGGTTCCGATCGACGTCGACGTCGTCCACCTCCTGCCGGCGCTCGGTCCAGTGAGATGTACTGCGCGCTGCCGCTGCGGTCGTGAAGGCGACTGCACCATCGTCGCGGTCCCCGATGCGGACAACGCGTCGCACCTCACTCGCCTGCGGGAGGCGCTGCACGGGCCGATCCGGCTCGTGACCGCGGCGCGCTCCGACATCAAGGACGCGATCCAGCGCGCACACGAGCCTCAGGGGATGATCACGCAGATGGCGCTGGCCGAGGCGAGGACACCGGAAGTGCCAGAGCCGGATGCCGGTGCCCACCACGATCTACCGCGTCGAGGTGACCCTCGCGAGCGGCGCGACGCTGCTCGTCGCCGAGGCCGACCGATTTCGAGTACGCCAAACAGGTCGGCATGCGCGTCATCGACGAGGCCGAAGCCGGCGGGACAGTTGCGATCGGTGACGCGACGATCGACGGCCGCCAGGTCGTCTCGGTCGACGTGCTGGGCCGAAACGGCGCATGAACTTCCCTCTTGCCGCCGTCCGTGAGCTCGTCTCTGTCGGTGAGCAAGGACGGCAAGCCCGTCGTGCGGCTGAGCTGCGCCGACTACGGGTCGGAATGGGTCGTTGCCGCGGACGTCTATCCGGTCGACCAGCTCGAGGTCGAACCGCGGAGCGCCGGCCCCTACGTGTTCGGCTCCGCGCAGGAAGCGCGGAGCTTCGTCGAGAGCTCGCTCGTCGCACTGCAAGTTCTCGGCTGCGTAGTCGCCTTAGCCCTCTTTCACCGGCGGCTCTTCTGCCGCGTGACTGACGCCACTTCCTTCCAGCGCTTCTTGCGTGCGATTCGGAGTCGATGGTCGGTGCGTGCGGCGATCGTTTCGAGCTCTCGCTGCAACTTGCGCCACGAGCGAAGCCGGTCGAGCTCCGAGCGAGCCATTGTCGACTGCTTCGAGGACGGCACAGCCGGGCTCGCTTGCGTGCGCGCAGTCGCGGAAGCGGCACGTCGTGCCGAGGAGCTTCGATGTCCTCGAAGGCTGCACTGACGTCGCCCCTCAGAACTGGAGCTCGCGCAGGCCGGGCGTGTCGACGACGAGCCCGCCGCCGGGCAGCTGGAAGAGCTCACGGTGAGTCGTCGTGTGACGACCGGTGCCGTCGGCCGCAACGGCACGCGTGCGCATGACCTCTTCTCCCGCCAGCCGGTTGAGCAGCGTCGACTTGCCGACACCGGACGAAGCCGAGCAGCACGACGGTTCGACCAGGTTGAACGTAGTGCTCGAGCGCATCGAGCCCTCCGCCCGACACGTTCGAGATGGGATGCACGGGCACGCCGATCGCGACGGACTCCACCGCCAGGCACGGCGTCCGCCACGTCCGGGCAGAGGTCGGCCTTCGTCAGCACGACGATTGGTGCGGCGCCGCTCTCCCAGGCACTGGTGATGTAACGCTCGAGCCGTCGCAGGCTGAAGTCGTCGTCGAGCCCCTGCGAGGAGGAAGGCCGGTGTCGACGTTCGCCGCCAGCACCTGTTCGGTCGAGTCCTTGCCTGCGGTCTTGCGGATGAACGCGCTTCGCCGCTCGAGGATCGCCGTGATCGTCGCAGGCGGAGTCACTCCGCACCCAATCGCCGACAGCGGGAAGCCGTCCGCCGACCTCGTGGTCGTGGAACATGCGGCCGGCCGCCCGCGCGCGCAAGCTCGCCCTCCTCGGCGAAGAGGACGTACTCACCGCGGTGATGCGCGCGGCGACGCGGGCAGGTAACAGATTGTCGTCTTGCAGTTGGTCGAATGCGGCCGCGAAAGCGGCGTCCCATCCGAGGGAATCCAGGGGAAACAACGCGAGTCTCCTTTGTGAGTGAGTCAACGTCGAATGACCACCGCCCGTTGCGGTGGTTCAGCTCACGGACTCGCGCTAGTCGAAAGAAGTAGGTGCCGGCTAGCCGACGAGCCGCGTGGCTCTTCGGGCGGAGGCAAGCTCAATCGTCATTTCTTCGACCTCCTTGTCGCCGGGAACGAACTGACCGTAGCACGCCGTCACGGACAGCACCAGCCCGCGATCCTGGAATCGGCGCCGAAGTTCGCGCGGATGTTCGAGACCGCGAGTGACCTTCTTCACCGAGCGAGTGGATGAACAGCCACCGGTCGGCACTGCTCAATCGAGACAGCAGCCAACGACCGTCGGGCGACCAGTCGACGTTCGCAAAAGTGCCGGCTCCTCCGAAGATCGGGCCTGTCGGGCCACCGCGGACACCCGTCAGCTGGATTGAGCTGCGGCCACCTCGTGTTTCGACGAAGGCGATTCTCTTTCCATCGGGCGAAATGGCGGCATCGGACACTTGCGCTATGCCCCTGTCGAGACCGCTGATCCGCGCGGCCCCGCTGCGAGAAGACTTCGACGGCATGCGGCTCGACGGCGATGAATGCCTTCCCGTCGCTCGCCCAAGCGAGTTGACGCAGTGGTGCCGCGCGGGTCTGCACGGCTGCGTTGCGGTTCCGCTCGTCGACGTTTGTGATCTCGATGTCCCCAGCTCGGTTGACGTACGCAAGGGTGTGCGCGTTCGGCTGCCACGCGGCTGGTCCTGGTCGAACGTCGCGCGTGAGCAGCCTGTCGCCGGTGCCGTCGCCGTTGACGATTCGGAGGGAGCGGCCCGCGAAACAGCGCGACCCGGAATCCATCGAACGACCAACGTGGGCTGCGGAGCCGTCCCGTGCGCCCGAGCTGACCAGTGAACTCGCCCGTTCGGTTCCAGTGCGCGGAGTTCGTTGCCGTGAACGGCGGCCACGTAGAGACCGTGCGGCGACCACGCCGCGTCTCGGTAGCCGGGTGAGCAGTCGCTTCGACCCGTCGTTCTGCACGACCCAGATCCCCGAGCTCGACTCGGCGAGCAGACGCCCCGGCGCCGGAAGCGAGGCGAGGGCCGGTTTCGCGTTCTGCCTCGCCGCGGACCGCGTCACGCAAGGAGCCTAAGACCGCGTTGCCCGGCGGACTGAAAGCCGCTGCGAGTGACGACTGCGGCCGCCGCCGCGAGCGCGAATGGCGCCAATCGCGCTTCCTGGGGCTGGGCAGGCGTTCCTCGAACGCTGAGCGCACGACCTCCCATAGTCCGCTCACCCGCCTCGCGCTCGCCGGGTGCCGAGTACATCCGAGATGCTTCACTTCAGATCCTCCTCGAGCTTTCCGGCGAGCTCGTCGAGCCCGCGTCGTAGTCGCGAGTTGACGGTGCCGCGTGGCAATCCGAGCGCCTCTGCGATCTCACCCGGCGTGTAGTCGAGTAGGTGCCGCATGACGATGACGGCGCGATGCTCGGGCGAGATGGTTCGCGAGCGCGGCTGCCAGCGGCTCCGCGCCGTCGCGTTCGCGCGGAATGTCGGCCGCGACGAGCGCCAACGCTGCGTCTCCGGATTCACGGCGCAACGCCCGCGACCTCGACCAGTCGATCGCACGGTTGAGGACGATCCGGTGCAGCCAGAGGTCCGAAGGGCGGCGCCGATCGAAGCGGTCGAGGCTGCGCACCGCCGCGAGAACGCTTCCCGTGCGATGTCCTCTGCGGCGCCGGAGTCGCACGACGAGATACGCCGCCCGGTACGCCCGAGGCCAGTGGTGCTTGAACAGGGCTTCGAGGTCGGGAACCGATCCCGACTGTGCGCCCCGAATCCAGGCGCGCTCGTCGCCTCGGGAGCCCGACACCACGCACCGACTCTACGAGCCCCAAAGGCCTTGAGCGTCCACGCTCGAGTTACGCGACAGGGGAGCCGAGCAGGTCACGGCAGCGCTAGCACTGCGAACTGATCGGTGATCTCCAGCCTCGCTCGTACGGAAGCGGAAGAGGGACCCCAGGACGTGCCGCCCGTCGGGCCCGACGCCCGCCGGCGGTCGGTCTGCTTCGAGCACCTCGCGCCGGAGCAGGACTCGCTGCAGATTCGTCGCCGACACGTCGTGTCCGAGCGCCGCCGCGTAGAGGTCGCGGAGCTCGGAGATGGTGAACTCCGCGGCGCGAGCGCGAAGCCGAGGTTCGTGTACGACAGCTTCGCGCGCAGGCGGTCCCGGCCCGCGAGCAGCGATCGAGCCGTGGTCGAACGCGGGGTGCCGGAGGCCGTCTCGACCGGGTGCCAGCCCGTGTCCGCCGGGACGGCCGGGTCGACATCGCTGCGGCACGAGCCCGAGGTAGGCCGTCGCCAGCTGCCACTGCCTGCGGCCGGCGCTTCGGATCGGCCCAGCGTCTCCAGCTGCTCGAGGTGCGAGAGCTCGCGCACGTCGACCTTCTCCGCGAGGTGCCGGCGGATCGAGTCGCTCGAGGCGTCGCCCTGGCTCGAGGCAGCCGCCCGGCAGCGCCCAGCTGCCCTGCGAACGGAGCGCGCGCCCGCTGCCAGAGGAGCGCCTGCAGCTCGCCGTCTCGCACCTGGAGGACGACGGCCAGGGTCACGTGGGCGGGCCTGGGGTGCCTCGTGTTAGTCTCCGTCACAGGTTTTCGCCCCATAGTCGTAAACCTTAGCGGAAAGTGTCCGAATGAAGAGATCGTCGTCGCACTGATCGGCCTCATCGTGCTCGCGTCGCCGCGGGCTGTGGCGGAAGCGGCAAGAGTCCTCCGCCAACAGCACGACCTCCTCCTCCGGCAAGAGCGGCATGAAGATCGGACTTGGTCACGGACATCGGCGGCCTGAACGATCGCGGCTTCAACCATCTCGCGTACGTCGGGCTGCTGCGGGCACAGGCCGAGCTCGGGATCCAGCAGCAGGTCTTTCCGAGGCGAAGTCGACGCAGGACTACGTCCCGAACCTCGTCGACGTTCGCGCGCACGGGCTACGACCTCGATGATCGGCGTCGGCTTCACCGAGGTCGACGGCGATCGACGCCGTCGCGACGAACTTCCCGAACGTCGAACTTCGCGATCGTCGACGTGGACCAGAAGAGGAGCCGCACAAGCCGGCGAATCGTCCTCGGGCCTGCTGTTCCGCGAGCAGGAGGCCGGCTACCTCGTCGGCTACCTCGCCGGGCTCGAGGAGAAGCGGCGGCCCGGCAAGGACGTGATCAGCTCCGTCGGGTGGCCAGAAGCAGCCGCCGGTCGACCGCTTCATCGCCGGCTACCAGGCGGGCGCGAAGGCGGCCGATCCGGGGATCACCACGTTGAACGGCTACTCGCAGGACTTCGCGGATCTCGCGAAGTGCAAGGCAGATCGCGCTCAACCAGATCGAGCAGGGCGCGGGTGTCATCTTCCAGGTTGCGGGCGGCTGCGGCCTCGGCGCGCTCGACGCCGCGAAGGAGAAGGGCGTCTGGGGCATCGGCGTCGACGCCGACCAGTCGTTCCTCGGCCCGCACATCCTCACGAGCGCCGCGAAGCGTGTCGACACCGCCGTGTTCGACGCGATCAAGCTCGGTCGTCGACGGCAAGTTCAAGGGCGGCAACATCGTCTTCGGCCTCAAGGACAACGGTGTCGGCCTCGGCAAGATCAGCCCCAAGGTGCCGAAGTCCGAGGTCGCCAAGGTGATGAAGGTCCGCGCCGACATCATCGCCGGCAAGATCAAGAACATCCCGACGGAAGTGCCTGACGCGAGGCCTGATGTGAAATTCGGCCAGGCCGGATGACGCACCAGACACGGCGCCGGATCAGCACGTTCGCCCGCGGCACGTAGCGCCGCTACGCACCCGCGAACGACCGCACTGCGCCGGCTTGGTCTGGAGCGCCCCCGACGGCGGACCAATTTCACATCAACCCTCTGGGAACCGGCTCTGCTGCGGACGGAGGTCCAACGGGCCTCCGTCGTGGCACTGCGACGACTGGTATTCCGCGGGCCTCGTTCGGGTAGCCCCGGTTGTACGAGCCAGGCCTGGATCACCTCGGCCTGTCGTGTCGGCACGCCCAGCCGCTCCGCGACGTACGCCAGTGTTCTGCAGCGCATAGCACTCGGTGACGCCCTCGTCCTGGAACCCGCGCAGATGGAACGCCTCGTGGGCGAGCGTGTGGGCCGCCCAGCCGGCGCTGAATTGCGAGAGACCGCAGTCGCCGCGCTCGAGGCAGCCGAAGTCGACGCGGTCGAGATGCCGGAGCGCCTTGCACGTCTCCGGTGAAAGGTCTGTGTGGTCGGCGGGGCGACCGGAGCTCGTCGAACCGCACCCGACCGGCTTCACCGTGCACGTCCACGAGTCCCGCCAGAAAGCTGGGGCAGCGAACGGCGACCTTGCGGCCGGCGAGGTCGCTTGCGATCGACGCCAGCTGATCCTGCTCGCGGATGCGTTGCTCGTGCCGAGCGAAACCGAGCGCCGAAGAGCGCCGACGACGACGAGGAGAACCGCAATGCCGCGCACAGGCAGAGAATCGGCAGCCCTCCGGACGGCCTTGATTCCGACTTGGTGGCTCAGAGCCACTAACTCCGCCGGGGACGGCTCCCGCCACTCGGACTTCCGAGCCCTCGGACAGCAGCAGGAGCCCTTCTGGGCCTGACGGATAAGAGCGCCGCCGTCGGGGAAGACGGTGACGGCTGCCGTCGTTGCAGGTCGAAAGAACCGGAGGTGAGGGATGGCAAAGCTCGGAGAGAAACAACGGAAGTTCCTGGACGAGAACCCGTTCGTCGGCACGGCGACGACATTGCGCGCGGACGGCTCGCCGCATTCGACGATCGTCTGGGTGGACGTCGACGACGGCAAGGTCTCGTTCAACACGGCTCGCGGCCGAGCGAGACGGAGCACCTGAACAAGGATCCGCGTGCCTCACTGCTCGTCGTCGACCCGAACAACACGTACAGGTGGGTCGCCGTCAGCGGGCCCGCGGAGGTCACGGAGGCCGGTGCCGACGCACAGATCGACAAGCTCGCGAAGAAGTACCTCGGCAAGGACGAGTACCCTGGCGGAACCCGGCGGAGCAGCGCGTCAAGGTCGTGATCGAGCCGGACAAGGTCGACGCGTCGGGCTTCGACGACTGAGTCGTCCGTAAGATCGGCGCGTGAGCGTCGACCATCCGGAGCTCGCGGCGGCGGCGGCAGAACGCCTACGCGCAGAGCAGACCGTCCCCGGCCTTCTTGGGGCCTTGGCGCGTGCGTATGTCGACGTGCGTCGGTGCGCGCTCCTGCACGATTTCGCGCGTGATCGGCGATCTGCTGGTCGACCTGATCCAGTACCAGCAGGAAGGCCAGCCCCAGCGCCTCGGTCACGGGTACCTGATCTCCGACTATCCGCTGACGCGGGCCGTGATCGAGGAACACGAGCCCCGCACGGTTTCGTCGGAGACGCGGACGCGGACGCGAACGAGGTCAAGCTCCTGCGTGAGCTCGGGTTCGACTCCGTCCTGATGGTTGCGATCGAGGCGGAAGACGGCGTCTGGGGCCTGGTCGAGGTCTACGACCAGGACGGACGTCGCTTCGGCGACGAGGACGTCCGACTGGCGCAGGCGCTCGCAGCCGAAGCCGGTCAGCGTCTCAGGCAGCTCGAGCGGCCGGCTTGACGATGTCCGTCACGATCTGCGACGTCGGACCGCGCGACGGCCTGCAGAACGAGCCGGAGACGTTCGAGCCCGCGTTCCGTGCAGAGCTCGTCAACCGGCTCGCTGCCGCCGGCCTGCCGCGCGTAGAGGCGGCGAGCTTCGTGCGCGCCGACGCGGTGCCGCAGATGGCAGGGCGCCGAGGAAGTCGTCGCGGCGATCGAACGCCGGGACGGAACCGAGTACTCCGGGCTGGCGCTGAACGAGAAGGGTTACGAGCGGCTCGCCGCCTCCGGCCTCGACCGCGTCAACTTCACGCTCGCCGCAACCGAGAGCTTCAGCGAGCGCAACGCGAACCAGTCGCTCGCCGAGGCGCAGGCGGCGGCGGAGAACGTGATCGCCCGGTCCAAGCTCCCGGTGACGCTGACGATCAGCGTTGCGTTCGGCGTGTCCGTTCGAAGGACGTGTGGACCTCGGAGTCGTGGCGGAGATCGCAGCCGGCTTCCCGACGGCGGAGATCGTCCTGGCGGACACGATCGGCGTCGCGACCCCGAAGCAGGTGCGAGCGCTCGTCAGAGCACACGCGCGCCGGGCGTTCACCTGCACAACACCCGCAACACCGGTTACGCGAACGCGGTCGCGGCGCTCGAGTCCGGCGCAACGCTCTTCGACGCATCCTGCGGAGGTCTCGGCGGCTGCCCCTACGCGCCACGGGCGACGCGGCAACATCGCGACCGAGGATCTCGTCTACCTCTTCTGACGGCGAAGGAGTCGAGACCGGAATCGACCTCGACGCGCTCGTCGCCGCGTCGCAGTGGCTGGAAGGAGCTCTCGGCCGCCGGCTCGAGGGCCAGGTCTACCGCGCGGGAGCGTGGGCCGGCGACTGACTCGCCGTCCGGAAGGCCTCGAGCGCCAGGTCGATCTCGTCGTCGTCGGTCTGCCAGTTCGAGACCGAGACGCGAATCGCGCGCCGGCCGTTCCAGGTCGTTCCGCTCATCCAGACGTCGCCTGCTTCCTGCACGGTCTTCAACACCTCGTCGGTGCGCGCGTCGCTCTCGAACCGGAACAGCGACCTGGTTGAGGACGACGTCGTTGACGAGCTCGACGCCGTCGAGGCTCGACGATGCCGTCGGCAGAAACGTCGCGCGCAGGCGCAGGCTTCGCTCGACGAGCTCGGCGAGGCCGCTGCGACCGAGCGAGCGCAGCGCGGCGTGACACCGCGAAGCCGCGTGCGCGACGTGAGAACTCCGGGACCCAGTCCACCTGGTCGCGAACGGTCCGGCTGTCGTCCTGGATCAGATAGGACGCGCTGATCGTCATTGCCGCACGATGCGCTTCCGGATCGGCGCAGAGGACGAGCGCAGAGTCGTAGGGGACGTTCAGCCACTTGTGGGCGTCCGTGATCCAGGAATCCCGCCCGCTCGACGCCGTGGACGAGGTGACGAAGGTTCGGGCTCGCAGCCGCCCAGAGACCGAACGCACCGTCGACGTGCAGCCACGCACCGTGCGGAGCAACCGCATCGGCGATCTCGTCGAAGGGATCGAATGCCCCGGTGTTCACCTCGCCGGCCTGCGCGCAGACGATCGTCGGCCCGTCTCCGTCCGCCAGCGCCGCGCGCAGAGCTTCGGCGTCCAACCGTCCCTGCCCGTCGGCGGCACGACCTCGGGCACGCCGAGGCCGAGCAAGCGGAGCGCACGGTCGATCGTGACGTGGCGCTGTGCGCCGACGAGCACGCGAACGCGCGGTGCTCCGGAGAGGCCGTCCGCGCCGACGTCCCAGCCCGACGCGTTCGAGCACGCGGAAGCGGGCGGCCGCGAGTGCCGTGACGCTTCCCATCTGGGTGCCGGTGACGAGCCCGAGCGACGCGTCCTCCGGCAGCCCGAGCAGGTCGCACACCCACTCGCGCACCACCTGCTCGACGACGGACGCCGACGGGCCGCCCACGTAGAGGCCCGCGTTCTGATCCCAGGCGGAGGTCAGCCAGTCCGCGGCGAGCGCCGCGGGGAGCCCACCGCCGATGACGAAGCCGAAGTAACGCCCGCTCGGCATCGCCACGATTCCTGATCCGCGGCCGCGACTAGGCTCTCCACGACGTCTTCCGGAGCGGTCGGCTCCTCCGGCAGCGGCCCGCCGAGCGCCTTGCGGAGCTCGTCGACCGATGTCGTGCGGGAAGACCGGCCGGTCGTCGAGCGACTCGAGGAAGTCCGAGGCAGGCTCTGCGGTTCGCCCAGGAAGCGCGCGGATCGCTCATGCAGCTCGACTCTACGCGCCGGATCACACCCTCCGCGGACAGCCGGCCGAGCTCTCTCTTCCGTCATAGCCGAGGTCGCGCGAGGATCTCGTCCGTGTGCTCGCCGAGCCGCGGTGGCGGCGCTTCGATGCGAGACGCTCGCCGTCGATGGAGAGCGGCAGCGCGACCGTCGGCTCGGGTGTCAGCTGGATCATCCCGAGCGCTTTCGTCTGCTCGTGGTCGGCCGCGTCACCGACGTCGTTGACGGGTGCCGCAGGAACGCCGGCAGCCTCGAGGCGCTCGAGCAGCTCCGCGAACGGCTCGTCGCGCGATTCGGTCCTGAAGCAGCGCCGCAAGCTCTTCGCGACTGCGCGACCCGATCGGGATTCGTGGCGAAGCGTGCGTCCGCCGTGAGCTCCGGCAGGTCGAGCGCCGAGCACAACCGGGCGAAGAGCCCGTCGTTTCCCGCGGCGATCATCACGTCACCGCCCCGGACGTGGAGACACCTGGTAAGGCGCGATCAGCGGGAAGGCCGTCCCATGGCGACCGGGCGCGCCGCCGCCGGCGAGGTACGCAGTGACCTGGTAGGGCATGAGCCCCAGCGCCGTCTCGAAGAGCGACACGTCCACCGTGTGCCCGCCGCCCGAGTGACAGCGCGGCGACGATCGCCGAGCGCTGCCCACATTCCGGTCCCCTGGTCGATGATCGACGCGCCGACGCGCACGCCGGGCCGAGTCCGGCTCCCCGGTGACGCTCTACGATCCCGCTGAACGCCTGCAGCAGCGGGTCGTACCCCGGACGCTCGCGCAACGGTCCACGCGCGTCCGAACGCGCCGATGTCGCAGTAGACGAGGCGCGGATTACGGGCACGCAACTCCTCCGCGCCGAAGCCGAGCCGGGTCGCCGTTCCGGGCCGCAGGCTCTGGAGAAAGACGTCCGCCGATATCGACGAGACGGAGCAGACACCTCGCGCCCGCGCTTGAGATCGAGGAGCAACCGACCGCTTGTTCAGGTTCGCCGCGTAGAACATCACGCTCGAGCCCTCCCAGAACGGCGGCCCCAGGCGCGCGCCTCGTCGCCGCGCGGCCGGATGCTCGACCTTGACCACGTCTGCGCCGAGCGCGCCCAGGATCTCCGTACAGTAGGGGCCCGCCAGTGAGCTCGTGACGTCGACGACTCGCACCACCGTCGAGCGGCAGAAATCCGTTGGCCATACGCGCGCGACCATACGAGAACGACGGCGACCTTCGGCGCAGTGCAGGCGCTTCAGCAGGAGCTGTGGGCGCTCGAAGGCCCTCAGGTGCTGACCCATGTCGGTGACCTCGCGTGGTGGTTGCACCGCGGGCCGGAGGAGGACTGGAACCGGCGGTTGTGGCTCGACCGCGATCGTTGCGTCGCCTGGGCCTGGCTCTGGCCTGCCTGCGGCGCTCCGACTACGACGTCCATCCCGGGCACCGGGGCGGCTCGGTGGAACAGAGAGGTTCTGGAGTGGTTCGAGTCGGAGGCCGGAGGAACCGATGCGCTCACGACCTTCGCGCTGGAAGGTGACGCGGGAGAGGCTCGCGCTCCTCGCTGAACGCGGTTACGCCGCTTCAGAGCCGCTTTCGTGGTACGCCTACCACGTCCAGGAGCTCGATCGTGAGCTTCCCGACCCGATTGTGCCCGACGGCTTCATCGCTCGGCACCGTTCGCACCGCGGCCGACTTCCACAAACGCGTCGCACTCCATCGTGCCGTCTGGGCACCATCGCGGCTGACGGAGGAGGGCTATCGCAAGGTCACGTCGGCGTGGCCCTACCGAGCCGATCTCGACTGCGTGGTGGAGGCACCCGACGGGAGCTTTGCGGCCTACGTTCTCAGCTGGTTCGACGAGGAGAACGGCGTAGGCGAGTTCGAGCCGGGTCGGCACGCATCCCGACTACCGGCGGCGCGGCCTCGGGGCAGCGGTGTGCCGGTACGCCTTGAGGCGCCTGCAGGAAGAAGGCGCACGCAGCGCGATCGTGACGGAGGGGACGCGACGAGGACCGGCGTTCGCGCGCCTTGTACGGAGCATCGGCTTTCGCCGGCACTCGCGAGCGATCGAGTTGCGGAAGGAACGTCAGTGACCCTCGCGTTCCTGCAGAACCCTCATCGACCTGCTGACGGGGTCGCTCTGGACCTACCCGATCCTGTTTGGGATCTGCGTGGGCGACGCGATCATTCCGGCCTTTCCCAGCGAGACCGCAGTGATCGTGACCGGGATCCAGGCTGCCCGCGGTCAGTTGTCGCTCCGAGGCGGTGATCGCGATCGGCGCGGCCGGGGCGTTCGTCGGTGACAACCTGTGTTATTGCCTGGGCCGCTGGCTCGGCCTGCCGGTTGTGGATCGGTTCTTCAGCGGCGAGGTGGCGCAACGTCGGCTCGATTGGGCGCGGAACTTTCTCAAGGAACGCGGCAGCTACGTCCTCATTGTCGCCCGGTTCATTCCCGGCGGCCGCACCGCGACGACCTTCACCGCCGGTCTCGTTCACCTACCTTGGCTGACCCGGTTCGTGCCACGTACATCTTCATCGCGGCCATTGCGTGGGCGTCCTACGCCGCGTTGCTCGGCTACTTCGGAGGAATGCTGTTCAAGGATCGGCCGATCCTCGCACCGCTCGTGGCGTTTGGAATCGCGGCGGCGGTCACGGCCGCCGTCGAGGGCTGGCGCCGCTTCCGCAGCTAGCTACGGTGCCGGTGTGAACCACCTCGCCGGCGAAACCAGTCCGTACCTCTTGCAGCACGCGCGGCAATCCCGTGGACTCGGTATCCCTGGGGGATGACGAGGCACTCTGCGCGCGCGCGCAGAAGAAGACAAGCCCATCCTGCTCTCCGTCGGCTACGCGGCCTGTCACTGGTGCCATGTGATGGAGCACGAGTCCTTCGAGGACGGGCGACGGCGGCGTTGATGAACGAGCACTTCGTTCCGCGTCAAGGTCGACCGCGAGGAGCGCCCCGACATCGACTCGGTGTACATGGACGCCGTCGTTTCGCTCACGGGCCACGGGGGCTGGCCGATGACCGTCTTTCTCACGCCCGCCGGCGCGCCGTTCTTCGGCGGGACGTACTACCCGCCCGAGCCGCGGCACGGGCTGCCGAGCTTCCGTCAGCTGTTGCAGGCGATCGCCGACGCGTGGCGCGAGCGCCGCTCCGACATCGAGCGCGACGCCGGCGCGATCACGGAGCAGCTCCGCCGCGCAGCCGAACCATCACGCGAGCCGCTGACGTCGTCGCTGCTGACGGACGCCGTGCGCGGGCTTCGGCAGCAGTTCGATCCCGAGTGGGGTGGGTTCGGACCGGCGCCGAAGTTCCCGCCGGCCTCGGTGCTCGAGTTCCTGCTCCGCCGCGGCGAGCTCGAGCTCGCGACGAAGACGCTCGACGCGATGGCCGCCGGCGGCATGTACGACCTCGTCGGCGGCGGCTTCCACCGCTACTCGGTCGATCGAGCGATGGCTCGTGCCGCACTTCGAGAAGATGCTCTACGACAACGCGCTGCTCGTTCCGGTGTATCTGCACGGCTGGCTCGTGACGGGCGACGAGCGTTACCGCGAGGTCGCCGCCGAGACGCTCGACTACATGCTGCGCGAGCTGGCTGCTCGAGGAAGGCGGGCTTCGCCTCCGCCGCAGGACGCCGACACGGACGGCGTCGAAGGGCTCACTTACACGTGGACGGAGGACGACGACGTCCCGGAGGAGCTGTTGCACCCGTTCGAGCACGGACGCCTCATCATCCGCGGCGCCCTCGACCCCGAGCTGCGCGCACGACTGTTCGAGGAGAGCGAGCGTCGCCGGAAGCCGCTGCGTGACGACAAGGCGATCGCGTCCTGGAACGGCCTCGCGCTCGCGGCGCTGGCCGAGGCCGGGCGCAGGCTCGCGGCGTGACGACTACCTGACGCGGCCCGCTCGCTCGGCGAGTTCCTGCTCGGACCGCTCTCGACCGCAGAGGGCCGTCTCTACTCGCAGCTGGCGCGCAGGGCAGCGCGAAGCATGCGGGCGTGCCTCGAGGACTACGCCGACGTTGCGAACGGCCTGTACGAGCTCCACGTCGCGACCGGAGAGCTGCGCTGGCTCGAAGAGTCGCGACGGCTTGCAGCTGCTCGCCGTCGATCTCTTCGGCGACCCCGCCGACGGCGGCTTCTTCCTGACCCCGAGGGACGGCGAGGAGCTCGTCGCGAGGAAGAAGGACTTCGACGATCACCCGACGCCGTCGGGGAAGCTCGATGCTCGCCTACGTGCTGCTCCGCCTCTCCCGGCATCTGGGGCGACCATGAGCTCGAGCGGCAGGCGGTCGGCGTCTTCCGGTTCGTCGCTCCACTCCTTCCGCGCGCCCCGTCCGCGTTCGGACATGCACTCAACGCGCTCGATCTCCATTTCTCGCCGCCCCGTGAGATCGCGATCGTCTGGACCCCGGACTCCGAGTGGCGCGAGCAGCGCTGGCGTCGTTCGACCCGAACGCGGTGGTCGCTTTCGGGCCGAGCGACGAGGTGCCGCTCCTGGCCGGGAAGGACCTGGTCGACGGGCGCCCGGCGGTCTACGTCTGCGAAGCCTTTGCCTGTCAGACACCCGGTGACGGAGGCAAGAGCTCTAGGAGGGGCGCAGCCGCGACTGTGGACTTCCTAGCAGGTCGACAACCGCGGTCGGCGCGCCCCTCTACGAAAGAGACTCGCCCGGGCGGGGAACCCTGCACTCGACTTGCGAAGCTAGGAAATCTCTTTGATTTGGGCGCCGGGAATGGCGCCGATCAGCGCCTCGGTCGCCACGGGAAGACCGCGTGCGGCGCTGCCGCCGGCGCACCACACCGTCTCGAAGCGGCGGAGCGAGGCGTCCCACGACGGTGGGGATCGGCCGGTCGTGCCCGACGGGCGGGAACGCCGCCGATGGAGTAGCCGGTCGCCTCTCGCACCTCGTCGCCGCCGGCCTGGCGCACGTTCACGCCGAGCTTGCCCGTGTCCACCCGCCGGTCCCCGGCGCACAGGCAGAGGAGCGGGCCGGAATCGTCGACGAAGACCAGCGACTTGACGATCTGGCCGACCTCGACGCCGACCGCACGCCGCTGCCTCCTTCGCCGTCCGGGTCGAGTCCGCGAGCTCCTGCACCTCGGCGTCGAGCCCGAGCTCGCGGAGGCGCTCCTGGAATCGCTCGGCGGTTGGGTGCATCGTTGCCGCACTTTAGGGTAGGCGGGCCTTGCCCCTCCTCGAAGTCGAGAACGTCTCAATGCAGTTCGGAGGCATCGTCGCGCTCGACGCCGTCTCGTTCGACGTCGGGCGCCGGCGAGATCGTCGGGCTGATCGGCCCGAACGGTGCCGGCAAGACGACCGCGTTCAACGTGATCACCCGTCTGTACACGCCCGGACGCGAGGCGATGTCGCTTCGACGGCGAGAGCCTCCTCGGCACTCCGCCGAGCGGCGATGATCCGCCGCGGAATCGCGCGGACGTTCCAGAACGTCGAGCTCTTCCGCGGCGATGTCCGTCATCGACAACGTGCGCGTCGGTGCGCACGTGCGCCAGGGAGAGCAAGCGGCGGACGACGTGCTCTTCTACGTGAACCCTCCACTCGGTCGCGCGACCGGCCGGCGTCGGAGCGCTGCCGTACGGCACGCAGAAGCGCGTCGAGACTCGCGCGCGCGCTTGCGTCCGGGCCGCAGCTCCTGCTGCTGGACGAGCCCGCCGGCGGCCTGAGCCACGAAGAGGTCGACCAGCTCGGCAAGTTCATCCGCCGGATGCGAGACGACTTCGAGCTGACGATCCTGCTCGTCGAGCACCACATGGGCCTCGTGATGAGCGTCGCCGATCGCGTGCACGTTCTCGACTTCGGCACGCAAGATCGCTGAGGGCACGCCGGCGCAGGTGCAGGCGGACCCGGGCGTGATCGAGGCATACCTCGGAGCCGAACGTGAGCGCGCTGCTTGAGCTCGAAACGTCGAGGCGCGCTACGGCCCGGTCCAGGCGCTGCACGGTGTCTCGCTCACCGTCGGCGACGGCGAGCTCGTCGCGGTGCTCGGCGCGAACGGCGCCGGCAAGACCACGACTCTGCGCGCGATCTCGGGAACCGTCCGCCGCACCGGCGACCTCGTCTTCGGCGGGAAAGGCACTCCCGCGCCGTCCCGGAGGCAGTCGCGCGCGCCGGAATCGCGCACGTGTCCTGAGGGCCGGGAACATTCAGCGAGCTCACCGTCTGGGAGAACCTGCGCCTCGGGGCGTACACGCGTCGCGACGCGGCGTCAGGGACGACGCATCGGCCGTGTCTTCGCAGTGCTTCCCGTGGCTGGAAGAGCGCCGTCGACCAGCAGGCCGGGACGCTTTCCGGCGGCGAGCAGCAGATGCTCGCGCTCGGCCGCGCGCTGATGGCGCGGCCGAAGCTGCTGCTGCTCGACGAGCCCTCGCTCGGGCTCGCGCCGATCGTCGTGACGCGAGATCTTCGAGATCGCTCGAGCGCAGCTGAACGAGCGAGGACGGCATGACCGTGCTCGTCGTCGAGCAGAACGCGCAACTCGTGCTGCCCACGCGCGCCGCGCGCGTACGTGCTCGAGGTCGGCACGCGTCGTCGTCGAGGGCACGAGCGACGAGCTGCGCGCAGAACGAGTCCGTCCGCGAAGTCGTACCTGGGTTACTGATGCCGATCGCCGCCTTCACCTGGACCGAGTTCGCGCAGCAGCTTGCGGCGGGCATTCGCGAAGGCGCGATCTACGCCGGGCTCGCGCTCGCGCTCGTGATCATCTACCGCGCGACACGGGTCATCAACTTCGCCCAGGGCGAGATGGCGACGTTCACGACCTTCATCGCCTGGTCGCTGATGCAACCACGGGCTCACGTTACTGGGAGGCGTTCGCCTGATCGCTGCTTGCGATCGCCTTCGCCGGCGGCGTCGCGATCGAGCGGACCCTGATCCGTCCGGTCGAGAACGCGCCCGGTGCTCGCGATCGTGATCATCACGCTCGGTCTCGCCCGTCGCTGCTGAACGGGCTTGATGAACCTGGATCTGGGGTGGGGCCAACGTGCAGTTTCACGGTCCCTTCTCGACGAGGACGATCGACGTCGGCGGCGTCGCGATCAGCGTGCAGGACATCGGCATCGTCGCCGTCTCGCTCTCTGCTCGTCGGGTTGCTCGCGCTCTTCTTCCGCTTCACGAAGCTCGGGCTCGCGATGCGCGCTGCGGCCGTCAACCCGACGATCGTCGCGGCTCGTCGGCGTGCGCGTCAGCTGGATGTTCGCGCTCGGCTGGGGACTCGCGACGGTGCTCGGCGCGGTCGCCGGGATGATGATCGCGCCGGTCGTGTTCCTCGACCCGAACATGATGCAGACGATCCTGCTCTACGCGTTCGCGGCTGCCGTGCTCGGCGGGCTCGACTCGCCGGTCGGCGCAGTCGTCGGCGGGCTCCTCCTCGGCGTCGACGATCACGTTGCTCGGCCGCTACGTCGGCTTCGTCGGGTCGACGCTGAAGCTGCCGGCGGCGCTCCTGCTCATCCTCGTGCGTGCTGCTCGTGCGGCCGGGCGGTCTCTTCGGAAAGGTGGCGGTGCGGCGGGTATGAGGACGCGAGCTCCGGCTCGAGCTGATCGTGCTTTCGTCGCGCTCGCGGCCGTCGTCGCGTGCTGCCGCGCGTTCGTGAGCGACTTCCGCGCCCGCGAGCTCGCGTATCGTCGGGATGTACTTCATCGCCGCTGCTGGGCCTCTACGGTCCTGACGGGATTCAGCGGGCAGATCTCGCTCGGCAACGGCGCGTTCATGGCGATCGGCGGCTACACCACCGCGATCCTGAGCGTCGACGGCTTCTACGGACACCAGGTGCGCGACCTCTGGACGATCCCGATCGCAGGGGTCGTCGCCGGGATCGCGGGCCTTGTCGTCGGCCTTCCCGCGCTGCGCCTCTCAGGGCTCTATCTCGCGCTGATCACCTCTCGGCATCGCCGTTTCCGTTCCGCAGTTGCCGAAGGAGTTCGACCACTTCTTCGGCGGCACGACGGGCAAGATCCTCAACCTGGCGAAGCCGCCGTTCGAGCTCAGCACGACGACGAACAACTGGATCTACTACCTGACCTGGGGGATCGCGCTCGTGCTGCTGGTTGCAGCCTGGCTGCTCGTGCGCGTGGAAGACGGGACGCGCCTTCATAGGCGATCCCGCGACAGCGAGGTCGCAGCGCGTGTCCTCGGGATCAGCCTCGGGAAATACAGGACGCTCGCGTTCGGGATCTCGGCCTTCTATGCCGGCGTCGCCGGATCGCTGTACGCGATCGCGAACGCGTACGTCAATCCCGACGTGCTTCCCGATCATCCCTCCGTCTACCTCCGTCGTCGGCCTGGCGGTCGGCGGGCTCGACTCGCTCTTCGGGATGATCGCCGGTGCCGCGGTGATCACTTCCTGCAGAACCATGCGGACACGGTTGCGCGCTGGCTCAATCACCTGCCTGCGCTGAGCCTCGACCCGCGAAGCCCAGGATCCCGAGTGTCGTGCTCGGGATCGTGCTGATCGTCGTGATCGGTGCTGCTCCCGACCGGCGTTGGAGGCCTGGTGCGACGGCTCTTTGGGCCGCTAACAACTCGGCTACTCACACTCGGTCTTAGGTGAGCAGGTGGGCGTGAGGGTCTTTGTCGTTTGTGCCGCTGTGGCCGTCATGGCCGCTGCGTCTGCCGGCGCGCGCCCCGTCGCGACTCCGGATGTCTCGTCGGACGAGATCCACATCGGCTCGAAGCGTGCCGCTTCGAGCGGAGAGGCCGCGATCGCCGAGAACGTCGCGCGCGGCATCGACGCCTACTTCCAAGTACGTCAACGACAAGGGCGGGGTGCTCGGACGCAAGCCTGAAATACACCTACCTCGATGATGGTTACGATCCTGGCCGCGCAGTGAACAACACGATCCGCTTGATCCAGCAGGGAGCAGGTCTTGCGCGCGTCGTTCAGCTCGCTCGGGACGAACAACAACCTCGCAGTCCGCAAGCTCCTGAACGACGCGAAGGTTCCGCAGCTCTACGTGCTCGTCCGGCGCGACTGACGTTCGGCCGGGACTACAAGAAGTACCCGTGGACGATCGGGATACATCCCGCCGTATTCGGAGGGAAGGCGAGATCTACGGGCGCTATCGTCGTCAAGAACATCGAAGAAGGCGAAGGTCGCCGTTCTGTACCAGGAACGACGACTACGGCGCGATCTCCTGGCCAGGATGAAGCGCGGGCTCGGCGCGAAGGCGAAGTCGATCGTCGCGAGCGTTGGCTACGACCCGACGTCCTCGGACGTGCAGCCGCAGGTGACCCAGCTGAAGGCCTCGAAGGCGAACGTGCCTGATGGTGTTCGCCTTCGGCAGGTTCTCGCTCAGGCGTTCAACGCCGTGTCGCGGCTCGGCTGGGAAGCCGCAGATCTTCGTCAACGACGTGTCGTCGGCGTCGCGTCATGATGGCGATCGTCCCGCAGAAGGCGGCGAACGGATCGATCTCGATCGTCGTTCGGCAGGGACCCGGCCTCGCACCTCGGTGGGCGAAAGACAAGGGCATCAAGCTCTTCCAGTCGATCCTCAGGAAGTACGGCAACGAGAACCAGCTCGCGCGACCTGAAGGACGGCTACTTCACCGCAGGAATGGCGACGGCCTACACGCTCGTCAACACGCTCAAGAAGGCCGGGAAGAACCTGACCCGGCAGAGCTTGATGAACGCGGCGACGCACCTGACCGAACGTGGGAATCCCTTCTGTGCTGCCGGGCATCGTCATCCACTACGACGCCGACGAGTCGCTATCCGATCACGCAGGTGCGGCTGCAGCGGTGGTCGAAGGGCGCGTGGCGCACCTTCGGTCCGCTCGTCTCGGCCAAGCCCGGCTAGCGCTCCTGTCAGCGACAGTCGGAGTTGTCGCCGACAACCGCGGCGAGGCGCACGCCTTGCGCGTGACGGCGAAACGTAGCGTGAGCGATGCCGGGATGTCGAACCGTCAGCTCCGTCATGCCGTCGGGCGCTGGGGCTCGAGGCAACCCGCCAGGTGTGTGCCAGTAGGGCGCGTACGTGACGTCCAGCCGGTACGTGCCCGCCACCGGAGCGGCGATGCGGATCGACGTGTAGCCGAGCTCGAGCAACGTGCCGGCGGGCGTGATCGAGCGGGCGAGGTGACGGAACGCGCGAAGACGGTTGTCGTCGCGAGTCCGGTGAACGACGCGCGAGCCCCGAGCGGCCACTCTCGAGCAGCCGTGCTTCGGCGCGTGCAGCTGTAGTCCGGCGTCGCAGTCGTGAGCACGACGTAGCGGACGCTGAGCTTGCGCAGCCAGCTCACGTAGACGGCCTGGTCCGAGCTTCCCGTACAGCACGCGGTTCTGCGGAAAGTCCTCCTGCCGTGAACCAGCCGCGCACGAGCGGGATCCGCGCGCGGGCGAGAAAGTCCGCGGGCCAGTGACCTCGCGTGTCGACCGCCTCGACGCGATACGAGGGCCGGCACGTGGCCCTGGAGGTAGGAGATCGTCGGCTTCCAGTACGCGGCGTGCGCGGTGGGATCTCCGGCGCTGTGGACGAAGCTGGCGGCGAGCGGCGTCAGATTCCACGAGAGGGCAAGTGCGAGCGCGATCGCGCAGACGGGCCGCGGGCGCCAGTGGCGGAGCGTGAGCGTCAGGATCGCGATCGGCGCCGCGGCGGAACCGAAGCCGCGCGATGTTCTCGCCGATCGGCGAGGCGAACGCGAACGCGGCCGTGCAGGCGGCGAAGTAGACGATGTACGTCCAGCGAAGGAGCCGTGCGCTCGCGACTCTCCACGTCAAGCCGATCCCGAGCACGCAGAAGACGCGTCGCCGCGAGGAACTCCTGGACCGAGAAGGGGAAGGTGCCGCGGCCGGGAACATTCTGCGGATCACAGAGCTCGAGCGCTCCGACGCGCCGCGATCGCGAGGGACGGCCACAGAAGCCGAGCCCGCTGATCGCGACGAGCGAGCGCGACTGCGGTCAGGAGCACGACGAGGAGCACGAAGGCGAGCGGGCTGGCGGCAAGGGTCAGGAGCGCGAAGCCCGCGAAGAGCGGGCGGCGTCCGAGTTGCAGGAACCAGAGTGAGACGAGCGCGAGCGCGCTTCCGAGCATGAACGGGTAGGCGGCAGAGACGACGAGTAGCGCCCAGACGACTGCGAAAGCGCGGATCGACCACTTGGCCTCCTCGCCCCACTCGCGTCGCACGACAGCTGCAAAGGCGGCGACCGCGACCGCAACGATCAAGACGGCGAGCAGCTTGATGCCGATCGCCGCGGCCAGCGGGTAGTACAGGACGCTGTAGGTGACGAAGCTGTAGCGGCCCGCGTACCAGAAGTTGTTCCAGAGGACGAAGCCGTGCTCGAGGAAGAGCGTCCGCTGGTAGACGTGCGCGGCGAGGTCGGTACCGGGTGGGCCGAACCAGACGAGCAGTGCCGCGAGGGACGCCGCCGCGGCTGCAGGCATCAGGAGGTCGGCGCGCGTGCGAAGCCAGATGCGCGGAGTCATCAGCGCATGTTCCCCGTGTGACCGAGTGAAAATCTCCCCGGCTGCGGCCAGACGGACAGGCCGTGTGGGCTCGGACCGACCGGAATGCGCGCGATCAACCGTCCGCTGCGCGTGTCGATTGCATAGACCTCTGAGTTGTAGCGCGGCCCGAGCCAGAGCACCTTGCCGTCTGCCGAGACGTCGCCCATGTCGGGGCTTCCGCCGCCCGGGATGCGCCACTTGCGAATGACCTTGCGCGTCCGGAACGAGATCACAGACACGCTCCCCTCGCTGCGATTTGCGACGTAGAGCACCTTCCCGTTCCGCCCGACGACGAGACCGTGCGCTCCTGCGCCGGTATGGATGAAGCCGATCACCTTCAGCCGTTTGGGGTCGATCTCCCACACTCCGCCGGCAGCGAGGTCGGCTACGTAGAAGACCTTTGCGTCCGGCGACGAGCGCACGTCCTGCGGCACCGAGAACCTGCGCGGCAGTGTTCGCACGCCGAGCGACTCGGAAGTGGCGCACGTCGACCTTCAGCAGGCGGCCCGAGAACTCGCAACTTGCGATCACATAGCGCCCGTTGGGAGAGAAGTCCATGTGGTTGACGCCGGCGCAGGGAACGCTCAGCGCCCGCACGAGCCGGAACGAGTGTGCCGTAGCGGAAGTCGAGCCGGTGCAGACGCTCGGCGACCACGATCGCGTAGCGCCCGTCGATCGTGAAGTAGAGGTTGTAGGGATCGTCGACGTGGATCGGCTTGCCCGGGCGGCCCGTGCGCGCATCGATCGGCGTCAGCGTGTTGCCGACGTCGTCGTTCACGTAGAGCGTCTGCAGATCGTGCGAGGGCGTGACGTGCTGTGGCAGCGCCCCACGGAGAAGTGTCCGACGACCTTGTAACGTCCGCGGGTCGATCACATCGACCGAGTCTCCCGCGCTGTTCGGGACGTAGACGCGGGCGGATCCCCGCCGGGCGACCGCGCTGATCATGCCTGCGCGGTCGTGGGCATAGAGGTTCAGCGGCACGGCCCGAGGCAAGGGTCGGTGGATGACCTGGCCTTTGGTGAGCCGGAGGCGGCAGTCTGGCCGCGGCAGCTGTCCTTCCCTGGTCCACCTTCCAGTCTCGATACACCGAGGCCCCCGACCACCGCGACCAGGGCCAGCAATCCGATCAGGCGCCCCGCTCGAGGCCGGCCGTCCGCCTTCGTCGCGAGGTTCTCACCGCGGGCCATGATGGCACGCAGGGTGCGACCGGCCCGGCATTCTTAACGTTAGCTCTCATTTCGTGCCGATAGCGTTTGTGGCGTGCAGAGCGAGCGGACCACACAGCGGCTTCATGAACGAGCTCTCGCTCGGTCAATTCGGATCGATGCGCCGCAGCTACGCCGTCGGGTTTGGAGCCCTCATCATCGCCGGCATCGCCCTCGGAGCGACCAGGATCGGCCGCGGGACGTTCGACGGTGCCGTCGGCGAGCCTGTCGCATGCCCAGCCGAAATGGCTGGTCGTCGCAGCGATTGCTCTTCGGGCTTGGCCTGCTCGCTTCGGCGGCGGCCTGGCGGACCGGGCTGCGCGCCTGCGGCGGCGAGGCCTGCTTCAAGCAGGTGTCCGCGCGTTATGCGATCGGCTCGCTCGTCAACTCTGTCGCCCCGGCGCACCTCGGCGGGGCCGTTCGGATCGGTCTCCTCTCACGCACGCTCCCCGGAGACGACCGTCTCTGGCGGGCGGGCGGCGTCGGCGCGTCCGTGGCCGCGGCACGGACGCTCGTGCTGGCCCTGCTCATCGTCGCTGGCCGCATCCGTGGGTCGCGTCCCGTTGTGGCCGGCTCCGCTGCTGATCCTCGCCGTGGCGTGTGGTCCTCGTGTCTATGCGCACCAGCCGACGAGCGGCAGGACGGCTCGGCAGCCTCCTGCAGATCTTCCGCAGCGTCGGGCAGTCGCCGCGCGCAGGAGCGACGATCTTCGGCTGGATCGCCTTCGCGGCGATCACCCGCGTGCTGCGGCGCAGTCGCGATCTCGCTCGCTCTCGGTGTGCCGCAGGCCGGTCTGGGTCGCCGTCGTGCTGCTCGCCGCAATGGCGCTTGCCGGCCTGCTGCCGCTCACGCCGGGGAACTTCGGGGCAGGTGCAGGCGCGGCGACACTCGCCTTGCACGGGACCGGTGTCGGCCTCGGCGCCTCACTCGCGCTCGGAGTCGCGTTCCAGGCGGTCGAGACGTTTTCGGGAATGACGCTCGGTCTCGCCGGTGCAGCCGTCCTGGCCGCGCCGGGAACGCGCGCACGGCGCTGGTCGATGGCCGGAGCCGGGGTCGCGGCCGTGGTCGTGGCGGCGGCGCTCGGCGTCGCGTCGATCGATCTTCTCTGAACCTTCGTAGCCCGCGCGCGCAGACGTAAGCTCCCCGGCATGGAGCTCCTCGGCCGTCCGCTCGACGAGCTGTGTGCGGAGGCGCGGGCGCTACGGGCCGAGGGCACGGCCGCCTCGTCACCTACTCGCCGAAGGTCTTCATCCCGCTGACGAAGCTCTGTCGCGACGTGTGCCACTACTGCACGTTCGCGCAGCCGCCCCGCCGCGGCGAGCGGGCGTACCTGACCATCGAGGAAGTCCTCGAGATCGCGCGTGCAGGTGCGGCCGCCGGCTGCCGCGAAGCTCTCTTCACCCTCGGGGACAAGCCTGAGCTGCGCTACCGCGTGGCTCGGCGACGAGCTCGAGCGCGCTCGGCTGTGAGCACGACCATCGAGTACCTGGCCCGCGCGGCCGAGGCGGTGTTGACCGAGACGGGCCTGCTGCCGCATCTCAACCCGGGCGTCATGACGCGCGAGGACGTGCGCGAGCTGCGGCGCGTGAGCGTCTCGCTCGGCCTGATGCTCGAGACGACCTCGGAGCGTCTGTCAGCGCGCGGAGGTCCGCATTTCGGCTCTCCGGACAAGCTGCCGGCCCGCAGGCTCGAGACGATCGCTGGCGGCCGGCGAGGAGCGAGTCCCGTTCACGACGGGCCTCCTCATCGGTATCGGCGAGTCGCGCGAAGAGCGCATCGACGCGCTGCTCGCGATTCGCGAGCTCGCCGACGCGCTACGGGCACGTGCAGGAGGTGATCGTCCAGAACTTCCGGGCGAAGCCGGGGACGCGGATGGCCGAGTCTCCCGAGCCGTCGCTCGAAGAGCTCCTCTGGACGATCGCGGTCGCGCGGATCGTGCTCGGTCCGCACGCCCATCTGCAGGCACCTCCGAACCTCTCGTACACGGACTTTCCGCGGCTGCTCGACGCCGGGATCGACGACTGGGGAGGCGTCTCGCCGGTGACGATCGACCACGTCAACCCGGAGGCTCCCTGGCCCGAGCTCGAGCTGCTCCGGGCCGGCACCGAGAGCCGCGACCTCGAGCTCGCCCCGCGGCTCCCGGTCTATCCCGAGTGGATCTCCGCCGAGTGGATCGACCCGAACGTGCTGCCGTCGGTTCTGCGCGCATCCGACTCGCTCGGGCTCGCGCGCGAGGACGGCTGGTCGCCGGGCGAGGACGCTGGGATCCCGTTCGTTCCGCGGGACGCGCTGCCGATCGACACTCGTGCAGAGCTCGGCGAGGAGGAGATCGTGCGCCTGTTCCGCGCACGGGGCCACGAGCGCGACCGGGTCTATGCTGCCGCCGATCAGCCTCAGGCGCGAGGTCTGCGGCGACGAGGTGACGCTACGTCGTCACGCGCAACATCCAGTACACGAACGTCTGTTACTTCCGCTGCGGGTTCTGTGCCTTCTCGAAGGGAAAGCTGGCGGCGAACCTGCGCGGCGCGCCATACCTCGTGCCGCACGAGGAGATCGTGCGCCGCTGCGAGGAGGCCTGGGAGCGCGGCGCGACCGAGGTCTGCCTGCAGGGCGGGATCCACCCGGCGTTCACCGGCGACTACTACCTCTCGGTCGTGCGTGCGATCAAGGAAGCGGTGCCCGGCCTGCACGTGCATGCGTTCTCGGCGCTCGAGGTGTGGCAGGGGCTGCGACGCTCGGCCTGCCGCTCGACGAGTACCTCGTGGAACTGGCCGAGGCCGGTCTCGGGTCGCTGCCGGGAACGGCGGCCGAGATCCTCGATGACGAGGTGCGTCGCATCATCTGTCCGGACAAGGTCACGACGGCGCAGTGGCTGGAGTGCACGACGCCGCGCATCGTGCGGGCCTGCGCTCGAACGTCACGATGATGTTCGGCCACGTCGAAGGGCCCGCTGCAACTGGGCGCGCCATCTCGTCGCACGCGCGTGAACAGCAACGCCGAAGCGGCGGATTCACCGGAGTTCGTGCCGCTCCCGTTCGTGCACATGGAGGCGCCGATGTGGCTGCGCGGCCAGGCGCGTTCGGGCCCGACGTTCGGCGAGACGCTGCTCGTGCACGCGGTGGCGCGTCTCGCGCTGCACCCGTGGATCACGAACATCCAGGTGTCGTGGGTGAAGCTCGGTGCGCGAAGGCGTGGCGGCCGCGCTTCGCGCCGGCGTCAACGACCTGGGCGGCACGCTGATGAACGAGTCCATCTCCCGTGTCGGCCGGCGCCGAGCACGGGCAGGAGTTCCCGCCGGAAGCGATGGAGGCGCTGATCCGCTCGTGCGGCCGCATGGCGCGACAGCGGACGACGCTCTACGGCGACGCGCCGGAGGAACGGCGGCTCGCGTCGTTCGGCGCGGCCCCGCTCGCCGAGCCGTGGAATCCGCCGGTGAAGGACGCACGACTCGTTGCTCCGCCGCGTCTCGTGCGGCCCGGTTTCGCCACCCGCTAGAGAGGCCTGATGTGAAATTCCGCCGGGCCGGATGACGCACCAGACACGGCGCCGGATCAGCACGTTCGCCCGCGGCACGTGGCGCCGCTACGCACCGCGAACGACCGCACTGCCCGGCTTGGTCTGGAGCGCCCCCGACGTCGGCCGAATTTCGCATCAGCCCTCTAGGTCTCGAACGCGAGCAGGTCGTCGAGCGACTCGCGCCTGCGGATCAGCTCGGCGTCGCCTTCGGTCACGAGCACCACGGCCGGGCGAGCGACGCCGTTGTAGTTCGACGCCATCGCGAGGGTGTAGGCGCCCGGTGGCGGGAACCGCGAGCAGGTCGTCCCGGCGAGGCTCCGGCAGCTCGACGCTGTCGATGAGCACGTCACCGGACTCGCAATGCTTGCCGGCGATCCGGAACGTCGCCACCGGTTCCTCGTCGGCACGGTTCGCGAGGAGTGCCTCGTAGCGCGATCCGTAGAGCTGCGGGCGCGGATTGTCGGACATGCCGCCGTCGATCGCCGCATACGCGACGCCTGTCGTGCGCTTGACGACGCCGATCCGGTAGAGCGTGAGCCCGGCCCGGCCGACGAGCGAGCGGCCCGGTTCGAAGATCACACGCGCCGGCTCCGGCCCAGTGCGCACGCAGACGTGAGAGCAGCTCCCGCGCGAACTCGTCTTCGCTGCGGGACGGTCTCGTTCAGCGAATGACGAACCGCGAGGCCGCCGCCGAGGTCGAAGACGCGCGGCGTCCAACCCAGCTCCTCCCTGCAGTGCGCTGCGACATTGGCAAGCCGCTCGACCGCGAGCAGGCTCTCCGCGCTTCGGGTCAGCTGCGAGCCGATGTGCACGTGGAGCCCGGCGACGTCGAGCCCCGGGGCGAGCGCGCGTCCCTGACCGCCGCGAGCGCGTCGTCGGCGACGAGCCCGAACTTCGATTCGCGCATGGGCGGTCTGGACCGCACGGTGTGTCTCGGCGTCGATGCCCGGAGTGACGCGGACGAGCACGGTTCGAACGCCTGCCGATTTCGCCCGCGCAACCTCGTCGAGCGCATCGATGACCACGATTGCCCCGGCTTCGGCCGCCGCCTCGGAGCTCTTCGTCGGACTTGTTGTTGCCATGGAACACGATCCGCTCGCCCGCACAGACCCGCGCGCAACGCGAACTCGAGCTCACCGCGCGTGGAGACGTCGGCCCCGAGACCCTCCGCGGCGAGGAGCCGGAGCAGCGCGACGTTGGGAACGCCTTCGTCCCGTACACGACGAGCGCCTTCAGGATCGACTCCGCGTATACGCGCGCGCCCGGGCGAGAATCGTCTCCCGGCAGTACACGAGGAGTGGCGTGCCGAACTCCTCCGCGAGGGCCGACGCACGGACTCCGCCCACCACGAGCTCGCCGTCCTCGACGGCTGCCGTGTCGGGGAAGAGCTCGATCAGCCCTGCGCGTTAGTCGCTCCACCAGCTCCTGAACCATTTCGGCGTCGCCCGGACCGGTGTTCGGGGCGCCCACGATCAGGAACACGGCACCCTCGTCGCTCGCTTCCATCGCTCCGCATCGTGTCCTTGTGGACTCGAACCGCGTCCCACGGCTTGAGGTCTCTGACCTCGTCCTCGATCTTCATCCGCGCGCGCGCCGCTGACGAGGACATAGATCTCCTCCTGGTTCTTGTGCTTGTGGCCGAACGGAAGCCGGAATCCGGGCGACACGCGGCAATAGCTGATGCCCGAGTGCTCGAGGCCCAGCGGGACGCGGGCCATCCGGAACTCGAGGTCCGGCGAAAGGCCGAAGTTCGGCGCTTGATCATCGGCGTCCTTGAGATTGAGATGGGTGTAGTCGCTCATGGCCCCGACTGTAACGCTGCTAGAGTGCGAAGCGATGAAGGAGCTGCTTCTGTAGGGAAGGGAGCCACCGTGGCGAAAGCCGCGCCAGCTCCCACGGCCTCTCACATGAGAGGCTTTTTCGTTTCTAGAGGACGGACATGGACAGGTACGACGCGCAGACAATCGAGACGAAGTGGCAGCGGATCTGGGACGAGAGCCGCGCCTTCGAGGTGCCGAACCCGAAGCCGGGTGCGCCTCGCAACGAGCGCAAGACCTACGTGCTGGAGATGCTGCCGTACCCGTCCGGGACGCTGCACATCGGGCCACGTCCTCGGTCTACACGCTGGGCGACGTCCTCGGCCCACTTCTACCGCCGCACCGGTTCCGGAGGTGCTGCGGCCGATGGGCTACGACTCGTTCGGGCTGCCCGCGGAGAACGCCGCGATCGAAGGAGGGCGAGCATCCGCGCGAGATCGTCGAGCGCAACATCGAGTCGGATCCGCGCGCACGATGAAGCGGCTCGGCTGGGCGATCGACTGGTCACGCGAGTTCTCGACGCACGAGCCCGAGTACTACCGCTGGACGCAGTGGCTCTTCCTGAAGTTCTTCGAGGCGCGGCCACGCGTACCGCAAGGCTGCGCTGGTCAACTGGTGCCCCAACGACCAGACCGTGCTGGCGAACGAGCAGGTCGAAGACGGCCGCTGCGAGCGCTGCGGCGCCGAGGTCGAGCGCGCAAGCTCGACGCAGTGGTTCTTCCGCATCACCGCCTACGCCGACAGCCTGCTCGACGAGATGAAGGACGCTGGACTGGCCGGAGCGCGTCGCTGGCGATGCAGCGCAACTGGATCGGCCGCTCGGAAGGCGCGGAGATCCTCTTCCGCGTCGACGAGCTCGACATCGACATCCCGGTGTTCACGACACGTCCGGACACGCTGTTCGGCGCGACCTTCTTCGTGCTCGCGCCCGAGCATCCGCTCGTCGACCGGCTCGCCGAGCAATCGCCCGAACGGCGACGAGATCCGCGACTACGTCCGCAAGGCCGGCGCCAGGCCTGCCGCAGGAGCGCGCCGCCGGGAACGACAAGACCGGTGTCTTCACCGGCTTCTTCGCGACGAACCCGGTCAACGACGCGCGGATTCCGATCTGGATCGCCGACTACGTCCTGATGGACTACGGCACCGGCGCGATCATGGCCGTGCCCGCGCACGACGAGCGCGACCGCGGGAGTTCGCCGGAGCGGTTCGACCTGCCCGATCAACGGCCGTCATCGACGACGACGGCAAGCTCGTCGACTCGGCTCAGTTCTCCGGCGATGCCGCACGAAGAGGCGGCGAAGGCGATCGTCGAGTGGCTGGGCACGCGCGGCCGCGGCCGGCCCGCGGTGAGCTACCGCCTGCGCGACTGGGGCTACTCGCGCCAGCGCTACTGGGGCTGCCCGATTCCGATCGTCTACTGCGACGACTGCGGCATCGTTCCCGTGCCGGAGGAGGACCTGCCGGTCGCTGCTGCCCGAGGTCGAGGACTACAAGCCGAAGGGAGTCCCGCCGCTGGCGCAGGCCGAGGACTGGGTCCGCGTTCCGTGCCCGCAGCTGCGGCAAGGAAGGCCGCCGCGAGGTCGAGACGATGGACACCTTCGTCGATTCGTCGTGGTACTTCCTGCGCTACTGCGACCCCGACAACGACGAGGCGCCGTACGACCGGCGAGATGGCGGACTACTGGATGCCGGTCGACCACTACACCGGCGGTATCGACCACTCGACGGTGCACCTGATCTACGCGCGCTACTTCACGAAGGTGCTGAACGAGCTCGGCCTGATCGGCTCACCGCGAGCCGTTCAAGCGCTTCTTCGGCAACGGCTTCGTCACGCAGGGTGGCGCGAAGATCTCGAAGCGCGTAGGGCGGCGCCGCGACACCCGACGAGCTGGTCGAGGTGTACGGTGCCGATGCGACGCGGCTCTCGATCCTGTTCATCGGCCCCGCCGACCAGGACATGGAGTGGACTCCGACCGGAGTCGAAGGGATGCAGCGGTTCCTCCGGCCGGCTCTGGCGCGTGGTCGGCGAGGTGGCCGACAATGCGCCGGCCGGAGGCACGCCGGGCGATGGCCCGCTCACGCGTCGCGTCCATCGCACGATCGCGCGAGTCACGGACGACCTCGGCCGGCGGCACCAGTTCCACACGCCGATCGCCGCGGTGATGGAGCTCGTCAACGAGCTGTCGAAGTCGCCGGACGATCCCGCAGCTCGATTCGCCGCGGAGACGGCGGTGTCGCTGCTCCAGCCGTACGCGCCGCACGTCGCCGAGGAGCTGTGGGAGCGCCTGGGGCACGAGCGTCTGTGGGAGGCGCCCTGGCCGGAGGCCGATCCTGCGTTGCTCGAGGACGACACGTTCGAGCTGGTCGTGCAGGTCAACGGGAAGGTGCGCGACCGCATCCAGGTTCCGGCCGACCTGCCCGAGGACGAGCTGGTCGCGCGCGCGAAGGAGTCGCCGAAGGTGCAGGCGCACCTGAACGGCGGGAGATCCGCCAGACGATCGTCGTGCCGCGCAGGCTCGTCAACCTCGTCGTCGGCTAGCACACTCTCGCCACAGAGATCGTCACGGACACGTGACAGCTTTCGTTGCCACGATTGGCGACATGCCAGAGATCCTGCTCGATCGGCGGCGAATCGTCGGCGGTCGGACGTGGTCGCTGCCTGCTGGTGCTCGTCGTTGCCGGGCAAGTCTCTGCTGCGGCCCGCGCAGCCCGCGGCCGTGGCCGCCGCGCTACGTGTCGCGCCGGCCGGACGCCGAGTCAGCTCTGCCTCGGCGACCGCCATGTTCGTCGACGTCGTCGGGGCCGTCCGACGGCCCGGGCTCTACCGGCTGACGCGACGGGTCGCGCGTCGCCGACGCGGTCACGCGCGCGGGCGGGCCGACGCCGAAGGCGCAGATCGAGCTGCGTCAATCTCGCCGCCCGGATCGCCGACGGCGAGCAGATCGTCGTGCCGCGGCGCGGGTCGGTCGCCAAGTCCTGCCGCCGGCGCGTCCGGGCGGCGGCGCGGCTCAGGCCCCGTCCATCTGAACAGCGCGCACGCTCGCGAGCAGCTCGACGCGCTGCCCGGAGTCGGCCCGGTCACCGCGCAGAAGATCCTCGACTACCGCCAGCAGCACGGGGCTTTCGGCGTCCGTCGACGAGCTCGATGCAATCTCGGGATCGGGCCAGCGCGGCTCGAGCGACTTCGCGACCTGGTCGCGCCGTGAGGCGAGCTCGTCGCCGTCCGCCGCTCCCGCAGCTGCTTGCGGCGTCGCTCTGTCTTAGGCCTCGCGGCCGCGAACGCGTGCGCGGTGAACGGTGCCGTCGTCGCTCGTCCTCGCCGGTGCTGGTCGGGTCTGGCAGCTGCCTCGTCTCGCCAGGACGCAACGGCTCGGCTGCTTGTCGCAGGCGCCCTCGCGCTCGTTCGGCTGGTGCTGGGGGAGCAGCCGTCTCGACGCGCTCGATCGCAGTCCGTTGACGCTCGTCGAATCGACGACCGCGGAGCGTGCACAGCTGGTCGTCACCGGCCCTGTGCGTGCACGGCAAGTTCGACATTCGTGCACCTGCCGTCGTCAAGCGGCTTCGGCCGGTTGACGCTGCGCGAGCCGGTCCCGCTGAAATTGCCGCGCGGACGCGCGCCGCCGCAGGGCGCCATCCTGGATGCGCTCGTGATCAGTGACTGCGCCGCGCGGCTCCCGGAGAACGGCTTCGACGAACGAACCTGGCTGCTGCGTCACGGCGTCCACGTCGTCCTGCGTCGTCGACCGACTGGCGGATCGTCCGGTCGTCGCGGCGGGCTCGGCGGGGTCGCGGACGCTGTTCGACGACAGCTTGCGACATTCGGTCGCGCGAGGGCTCCACGGTGAACGCGCGGCCGTCATCGAAGGGCGTGGTGCTCGGCGAGGACAGCGGCCTCTCGGACGCAGCTGCGGCGTCAGCTTCCGCGCCTCGGGCTCTCTATCACCTGCTCGCAGGTGCTCCGGGCAGAACGTCGCGCTCGTCGCAGCCAGTGCGGTGCTGCTCACGTGGCTGCTCGGCCTACCGCGCCTGCTCGGTCGAGCTCGGCGCGTTGGCTGCGATCTGCGGGCTACGTGCTGGCGGTCGGCGCCCAACCTTCGGTGATCCGAGCAGGTGTCGCAGGTGCGCTCGGCTGCGCTCGCGTGGCTTCACCGCCCGCTCGGCGGTACCGCTGGCACCTGCCTGCTCGTCGGCGCGATCGTCTTGCTCGCGTGGAACCCGTACACGCTCCTCGACGCCGGCTTTCAGCTCTCGTTCGCGGCGGTACTCGCGATCTTCCTACTCGTCCCGCGCTTCCGACGCTTCCTCGAGGGCTATCCGCTCGGCGGGTCGCTCCGGGTCGTCGTGGCGATCTCGGCAGCCTGCGGGCTGGCGACCGCGCCGATCGCCTGGTTCCAGTTCCACTCTCGGTGCAACTCCTGACCGTCCCGGCGAACGCGCTTGCCGCTCCGGTGGTCGCGCCGCTGCTTCGGGCTCGCTCTCGCTGCGGCCGCGGTCGCCCCGTTCTCCCTGGCGCCGCTGCGCGCGCTCGCGTGGCTGAACGGCTGGTGCGCGGCGTATCTCGTCGCCGTTGCCCGGCTCGTCGGCGTGCCTTCCGGTTCGCGCAGATCCGGTCGACGCGTGCTCTGCTCGTGCTGCTCGCGGGCGCCCTCCTTGCAGCCGCCTATGCTTGTCCTCCGCGATGGCGACAGAGCTCAAACCCATCTACCTGATCACCGGCGGCGACCGGCCGAAGATTCACCGCGCGCTCCGCCGGTTGCGCGACAGGGTCGGCGAGGACGGCGTCGGGCTCCGTCTCACGCACTCGACGTCCGGCGGTGACGATGCAGTCGCTGCCTGCAATTCGATGGGACTGCTCGGTGGCGGCCGGCGGCTCGTCGATCGTCGGAAGAGGTGGAGCGCTGGAAGGCGCCTGACGTGAAGGCCGATCGTCGGGTACCTGGCGAGCCCCGCTCCTGACACCGTGCTCTCGCACTCGTCGGCAGCGAGCTGGGAAGCTGACTCGGCAAGGCGTGCGCGAGGTGTCGGAGACCTGCTCGTCTACGACGTCCCGAGACGCCGCGTGCCGGAATGGGTGACGAAGCAGTTCTCCGACCGCGGCGTCACGGGCGACGACCAGGAAGCCGTCCGGCTGCTCGTCGAGGTGGGCCGAGGAAGATCCGGAGGAGCTCTGCAGCGAGGTGGACAAGATCGCGACGTGGGCCGGGGCGGACGGTCGGCGTGCTCCAGGCCGAGCAGCTCGACGGCGGGTTGTGCCGAAGCGCGCCGGGCTACGAGGCTCACCGGACGCGTGGGGCCGTCGACGCTGCCAGCCGCCTCGCTCTGCCAGACGCCTGATCGAACGCTCGGCGACCCGTCTCACGCACTGTTCCATCGCTCATCCGGCCTGCTCGTCGCGCCGATCGGCGGGTCCGCGACGCCAGCTGTTCGCCGAAGAGGGCCGAGACGCCCGCGAGCAGGCGGCTGCGCGCTGCTGAAACGGCATCCGTTCTACGTCGAGGCTGCTTCGCGCAGTCGCAACTACGACCGGGATCGAGCTGCGCGCAGGCGGTCGTGAGGCTCTGCCGGGCTCGACCGCGCCGTCAGGGAATGGCTCCCGGCTCGCCGTCGACTCTCGAGCTCGAGCGTGCGCTGATCGACATCGCCGGCCTCGCGAGGCCGCTGTCGCGAGCCTTCGGCGTAGAGACGAGCCGCGCGGCCTGGCCCGGCGCGCGGCGGTGTTCCGGTGGCAGACGCGCCCCGGGCGCCGCGAGCGATCGAGCCAGCGTACGAGAGCGCGGTGCTCGGCCTCGACCTGGTTCTTGTCCCCGGCGGCGACCGCAGCTTGCAGAGCCGTTCGCCGGCGTCTTCGCGGTCGTGAGCGGTAAGCGCAGGTTCTCGAGCCGCTGCCTGGCGGCCGAGCCGAACGCGCTTCTTCTGTTGGCTGGATGTTCGGCATCGCGATGAAAGCGCCCGCAATCGCGCGGGGCGCGAGGATGGTGTGCCAAAGGCGCTCGCCAGACGCTGGCGCGCCTGCAGCCGACCCTCCTCGCATCTCGCCGCGTGGACGAGCACTCGGTGCCGCGCCGAAGCGGCTGCGCGAGGTCGACGGCGATCTTCTCGCTCGCCACCGGCCCTCTCGCGATCCTCGGCCTCGTCCGCGAGGTGGTGGCCGCGTACTACTTCGGGTGCCGCCGGGCGAGACTCAACGCGTTCACGGTCGCGTTCCAGGTGCCGAACCTGATCCGGGCCCTCGTCGCGTGACGCGGCGCTCTCGTCGGCATTCGTCCCGGTCTTCACGCGAGCTGCTGGAGAAGGGCGAGCGCAAGCGCGCACTGGCGTGTCGCCTCGAGCCTCTTCTGGCTCGTGCTTGCTCGGGCTGACCGCGCTCACGCGCGCTCTTCATCGTCATCGCGCCGTGGATCATCGGGCTGTTCGGCGATCCCGGCGGCGACCAGCAACGCTCGCGATCGGCCTCTCGCGCGTGCTCTTCCCGCATCGTCGCCGCTGCTCGGCGTCTCGGGAATCATCGTCGGGATCCTCAACAGCTACGACCGCTTCACGGTTCCCGGCGCTCAGCCCGATGTTCTGGAACCTCGCCATCATCGTCGGGCTCGTGATCGGCGGGTCCCGCAGGCGCAGACGGTCGAACGCGAGAGCTGTACGTCTACGCGATCTCGATCCTGCATCGCGACCGGTGATCCAGGTGCTCCTGCCGATGCCTGCGGCTGCCGCGGGCGCGACGACCTGCGCGTCGCGTGATCGACTGGCGCGACCTGCGGTCAATTGCGCGTCGCTCAAGCTGATGCTGCCCGGTCACGCTCGGCCTCGGCCTGATCAACTTCAACGCGGTCGTCGACTCGATCTTCGCATCGCGGCTGATCGATCCCGAGCTGCGCGCCGACGGCGATCGACAAGGCGTTCCGGCATCTGCATGCTCCCGCAGGGCATGCTTCTCCGTCGCGAGTCGGCCACGGTGCTTCTTCCCGACGCTCGCCCGGCACGCGCGGCCGCCCGCGGAGACCGGCGACTTCGGCGGCTTCGCAGCACGCTCAGCGATCGGGACTCCGGCCGGAATCGCCTTCCTGCTCATTCCGGCCGCGCGTCGTGCAGCGCCGTGCCCTCGCCGACCCGATTGCGCGCATCGGCTCATCTACCAGCGCGGCCAGTTCCAGCCCGGCGCAGACGCCGGGTCGTCGCAGCGCGCGCTCGCCGCCTTCTCGGCGCGGGCTCTGTCTTCAACGGGATGACGATGCTCTTGACTGCTCAACCGTGGCGTTCTTCAGCCTTCAGTCGACTTGATCCCGACGTTGGTCGCGCTCGCGAATCTGCCTGAACGCCGCGCTCGACGCGGCAGCAATACGTAACTGG